>ERZ1026978.45-NODE-45-length-92251-cov-53.810740_pt1 | contig 92251 bp, 81 predicted proteins | sample MGYA00519560_ERZ1026978 | MGnify/ENA primary metagenome ERZ1026978 (study PRJEB26926, sample SAMN06164401) | human gut metagenome | biome: ENVO:00009003; feature: ENVO:2100002; material: ENVO:00002003 | host: Homo sapiens | place: USA | collected 2012 ... | reverse complement strand
AGACAGCTATTAATATCATCATTATCATTATTGATATCATCATTATCTCTATTAATATCATTATCATTATCTCTATTAATATCATTAATACTAATATGATTAAGTCTAGCTTATCTCCATCCTCCACGGGGAGTATGACTTGCATATTCATAATCATATAATCCTCTACGATTGAAATGTTAAAAATAGTTTTTCTCTTGGTAGATTCATTCAAACTCTTACATTTGCTAAAAACAATTAAGTTATGGGTAAAGATAAAAGTGAAACTAAACCTAAATACACTAGAGAATTTCATAGTGGAGAAAGGAATAAAAAAGAAGTTAAAGTTCCTAGCAAACTTAAACTTGGAAATATTGGCATTGATAGTATTATTAAAACTAAATAATTTAGTGTTATGATTAAAGTTGAAAGTAAATTTAAAGATTTTGGTATTCAAATACCTACTGACATTAGCGAAATAACAAGTGAAGCACTTGACGCTGTTCTTACTAATGTAGTTGTTGCTAAACATTATTGTGTTGTTGCTCTTTGCCAAAATGAAAGTTTGTTTGGTGTTATTAATAATAAAGTTAATACAGTTGAGGTTATGCCAATTATTGCTAAGATTAGTAAAGAAGATGCTGAACTTATTGGTATGAACCAAATGGATAAGATTATTATTGACCGTTCTACTCTTGAACGTGGTTATCATCTTTATCTTAAACATAATGTTCTTAGCCCTCAATTTGTTAATAAGTATATTACTAATGATACTGAACTAACTCGTTCTATTACTGTTGGTACTTTTGGACAAAATCAAGGATATAAAAAAGGACAGAAAGTTTGGTTTATTGAATTTAAAGTTATAGCTATTAATGATTTAAGAGCTGCTATTACTGATAAACATAAAGCTATTAATCCTTTTGTTTATCATTCTGCTGAAAAAGCTAATTAGCCATTTCGTCTAAATAATCGAACTCTTCTTAGAACTACTTATGTATAATTTAAAATTATAGGTACTTGTGTTCTTGTTTATAGTAGTAATCTAAGAAGAGTTCTTAAACTTTCAATTATGGATTTTAAGACTAATACTAGTTTTAATATTGCTAATACTAGTTCTCAAGAAGATTTTGATGATGATTATATTCTTATCTATAAAGATATAAATAATATATTAGATGATATTGGATTTCAAGGTGATGATAGAATACTTTGTAAATCTATTATTGAAAGTCTTGAAAAAGAAGCTAGTATTAATATACGAAAAGATAAATGTGTTGCTATTCCTCATATTGGTACTATTCAAAAGAATTGGTATCGTTCCAAACTTATTAGTCATTATAAAGACTTTAAAGAAGCTAGAAAAACTATGACTAGAGAAGAGTATAACGAATATACTGCTAAAGTTATGGAAGAAGAAAAGCAAAAACATTATGAAGAAGAAGAAAAGATTAAGACTGAACTTAAGTTTAAAAAGAAACTTCTTCCTATTTGGATTAAACTAAGTAAAAAACATAGTGCTGCTTATGCTAATCTTTGGCTATATGCTATGGGTAAACTTGAAATTATTGAATTTGATGAAGAAGTAGAAGAAATATATGAACGATTTGGAATTGGATTGGATGCTGACCATAGATGAAACTGGTATGCCAAAAGCTCCTACACTTAAACAACTTCTTGATAGAGATGTTAGTCTTCTTTATACTAGAGATAAATCTCCTAATAAAGAGATGTATGTTAAAGAAGTTGGAGTTATTTATTATCTTGGTGACCCTAAAGGTCCGTGTCTACAAGAAGGCCTTAGTGAAAAAGAAGCTCTTAAGAAAGCTATTGAGAATTTTGATTTACCTAAAAATTATCAGCCTGATATTCTTGTTTGGAAACTTATTAAAAGATATTATAATCAAAAAGCTGGAGCTGGTATGGAAGCTGTACTTAATATTAAGCGTGGTATTCATAATGTTGCTCTAGCTGCTAGCAAGTTAAACGAATTGTTGAATGACAAGTTATCTGATGGTGCTAGTCTAGAAGATGTTCCAGTTGTTATTGGTTATATGAAACAAATTAATGATTTAGCTAATCAGTTTCCAAACACGATTAAAGCTCTTAATGTAGCTGAAGAAAATCTTCTATATGAACAAGAGAATGTTGCTGGTAGAGGTGGTGTTGAAATTACTAGTAGTATGATTGAAGAATAAGCTGATGCTAATCTACTCCATCCTCTACGGGGAGTATAGCGTAGGCACGTAGTGCCGAAGCGTACCCAAGCTAGTGTTGAACTTAATAATGTTAATATGGAACTTAGAGATAAAAGATATAATGATATTAGACTTATTTTTCATGAAGAAGAACATAAGTATAACGATAGTCTTGGTAATGATTATATTTCAACCACTACTATCCTTCATGGATATCAACCGAAGTTCGATAAGAACTATTGGTTGAGAAAAAAGTCTAAAGAACTAGGAATAAGTGAGAAGAAACTAGAAGAACAATGGTCAACTATTACTAAAGAAGCTTGTGAACGTGGAACTAATACTCACAATGGTCTTGAAGATGGTGTTAAAGGAGCATCTATGTTTCAACAAGCTATTAATTATCTTGATAAACGAGAAGATGGTGTAATGGTTACTATTGCTGATATTCCAAATTTTGGTGCTAATTATAAACTTCTTAATCTTAAAGATTTTATTGAACTTACAGATAATCGTTATCCTCTTATTTATGATGCGTTTAAAATGTACACTGAAAGAGGATATAAGATTTATAGTGAGATTGGTATGTTTCTTATAGATTGGTTAGTTAGTGGAACTATTGATATTCTTCTAGTTAATGAAGATACTAATTGTGCTGTTGTAGGTGATTGGAAAACTAATCGTGGTGGATTAAAATTTCGTAGTGGTTATTATAAGAAAGATAAAACAGTTAAACCTGCACAACAAACTAATGTTTGGGTTGATAAAGATGAACAACTTTTAGCTCCTCTTAATCATCTCCCTAATTGTAATGGTGCTATATATAATCTTCAACTTAGTATGTATGCTTTTGCTGTTGAATATATACTTGGTTTAACTATTAAAGGTATTTGGTTATGTCATATTGATAGTGATTTTGAACTTAATGAATATGGTATGCCAAAAATATTTTCTGATGGTCTTTATCATATTAAAGAAAATCCTATTGAAACTACTAAATTTTTTACTATGAATTATCTACGTGATGATATTAATAAAATTCTTAAAGATAGAGAATTACAAATTAAAGCTAGTGGTGTTCAAACTCAATTTAAACTTGCTATATGAAATTGAATAAAGCTAATTTAATTGGAGTAATTATTGGATTTATTGTTTTAGTTATATTTGCTGTTTGTTTATTTAGTGGATGTACTAAACGTATTACTCCAGTTCCTGAAATTCGTTATGTTCCTGTTACTGATTCTACTGCGGTTAATGAATTAGTTCTAACTAAAGAATTACTTCGTAGAACTCAAGATTCTCTTAACGCTTATAAATCTGATACTACTATTAGTGCTGATTATTTTGTAGCTAAATATAAACTTGAACGTATTAGATATTATAATGATATTGCAGGTAAAGGAAATAATATCAAATTTCTTAGAGGTTGGATTCGTAGAACTCTTGAAGAATAAATTATGTATATTATTAATCGTAGAAAAAATATAAGATTAATTGGCGATGAACATCATATTGGTGATGACTTTGAATTTGTGATTTATAAAGTTCAAATTAAAGTTCTTTGGTTTTGGGTTACAATTAAAGAATTTGATGAAGATGAATATTATGACGCTGTTGATTGTTTTAGATATTGTACTAATCCTTATATAAATTAAATTATGGCTTACTTTGGAGATGCTTTTAAAAAACTATCTATTAAAGAAGGTGGTTATGTAAACGATAAAGATGATGCTGGTGGAGAAACTTATAGAGGTATCAGTCGTAAATATAATCCTACTTGGCAAGGTTGGACTATGATTGATTCTTATAAGAAATATTATACTGTTGGTAGTAAAAAGTTTAAGTCTAAGCTTGATAATGATGTTCAACTTCAGAAACTTGTTTGGGAAAAGTATAAAATAGGTTATTGGGATGTATTTGAACTTGATGATTTTAATAGTCAGAGAGTTGCTGAACAATTATTTGATACTAACGTGAATTGTGGTCAAGTTGCAGCTATCAAGATGGCTCAAAGAGTTCTTGGTCTTAAAGAAACTGGTAGATGGAATCTTGATTTGCTTAATAAACTTATAGAAATAAAAGATTAACTTAATACTGTATAGAATCATGAAGAAGATGCTGATAGCAATATTTATAATAGCGATTATCAATTTGTGTTTAACTTTGTATTTATCAATAAGTCGTTTTAGTGTAGAAGCCAATTCATATAATAAAAGTGACACTGCTATTAATCATGTTCGGATTGACTCTATACAGTTAGTTATAACTGAAAGAGAAAGTATAGTTTATAAACTTAAAGAACATGAAAAAGATATTGAAGATAAAGTTATTAGTCTTAATGACAGTGCTACTTGGGAGTTATTCAAGAAGTTGGTGTCAGAGTGAGATTGATAATGTAGTGCATCCTCCACGGGGAGTCAACACTACTGATACAACTGTTCTTGTTCCTATTAATATGATTAAGATTGCTAATACTAAAATTATTAAAGCTAAACTTTATAAAGATATTATTAACGAACAAGATAGTATAATTAATCTCCATAAGATTAAATATAATGCTCTTTATAAAGAAGTTGAAATTTTACAAAATAATCTTGATAATAGTAATAAAGTAAATGATAATTTAAATAAGTCTATTGAACGTATTAAACGTAAGAATAGATATTTGGTAAGCGGTGGTGCTGTTTGCGCTATCGCTTTTGTTGTTTGTTTACTAGTTAAATAAAATATTATGGCTGATGGTAAATATCCTTTTCTAGAATACATTGAAGAACCTGATAAAGAGAAAAAGTATAAGAAAGCTAGTGATTGTGGATGGTATGACCCTCATAATAACTTTTTAATTGGAGATAGTGGTGGCTTTCTTTTAAATATTAGACCTGGCAAATTTGTTAATACTGAACTTTTTAATGAAGCTGCTAGAACATATCAAGCCACAGGTAAATATACTCAATTTAAAGTTGATAGTATTCCTCATAGACAATTTAGACGTAGAGAATGTGATAGACGACGTAATGGTTTTTCTGCTCCTTGTTGGCAAAATCCGGATGGAAGTATAGAAGATGTTTGGATAACAGGTGGTCATTATAATTTTCTTAATTATACTCGTATGGAACGTACAGATGAATCATCTGTTATTGTTACTGAACATGGAGCCACTGCTAAAAAGATTTATAGTTTTCCTAGTTTTATTGATGCTCAATTTTGGACTTGGCAAATTATAGAATTTTGTAGACGTAATGGTTTACATCTTATTATTGATAAAACTCGACGTGGAGGTTTTTCTTATATTATGGCTGCTGATAGTTCTAATGAAGTTAACTTATCTAAGCATAAAGTTGTTATTCATGTTGCAGCTGATAATAAGTATTTAATTAAACAAGGAGGTTTAAGTGATTTTGCTGTTAATAATTTAAAGTTCTTTGAAGAAAAGACTCCATTTAAAAGAGGTATATATAGTCCTATTACTGATAGTTTTAAACTTGGTTATCGTATGAAAAATGGAGTTGAAGCTGATGATAGTTGGTCTAGTTCTCTTTTAAGTGTTAGTGCTAATAATAATCCTGACTGTGCTATTGGTAAAGATGCTGTTACAATTAAAGTTGAAGAGTTATCTACAATGCAGAATTTTGATGAGTTTATGAATGTAACTGAACCTACAATGACTGTTGGTACTCGTACTACTGGTACTCTTATGGCTTGGGGAACTGCTACTGCTGCTAATATGCAAATATTTGAACAAAACTTTTATAATCCTAGAGCATTTGGATTTATGGCTTTTGAAAATGTTTTTGATAATGATGCTCGCAATGAAGTTTGTGGATTCTTTAAATCTTATGCTTGGGGTCTTGAAGGAGAGATAAATGGAGTTAAAGGATTTGATGAAGATGGAAATAGTAATCTACGAATAGGACTTCAACTTGCTGCACGAGAAAGAGTTGAAAAGAAAAAGACTGCTAAGACTTTTGCAGAATATCTTAATTATCTTGGTCAGCGTGCTTTATTTCCTGCTGAATCTTTTAGTAGTGCTAGGGAAAATATATTTAGTAGTGAAGCTCTTAATAAGTTTGAAGATAAACTTCGAGTTGATAATAGTTATAAGTTTTACACTGATGGTGAACTATTTGAAGATGGAACTAAAAAGATTTATTTTAAATCTAATGCTCGTATAAGAATTGAAAATCCTGATATGAAAACTTATGATTATATTCAAGGAGTTCCTAGACGTGGTAACGAAGACCCTCATGGTTGTATAAGAGTTTGGTTTGCTCCTGAATATGAAGAAACATATATTAACGATAGACTTGTAAGAAGTATTCTTCCCGGTACTTATGTTGCAGTTTATGACCCTGTTGGTATTGATAAAGATAAAAAAGAAATTACTGATAGACATTCTCATAATAGTATATTTGTTATTGAAATGCCTAGAGAACGTAATGGATTTAAACCTAAGTTGTGTGCTGCATATTATGGACGTACTGAACGACTAGAAGAAGCTGATGAAAAGTTTTATCGTTTATGTAAATGGTATAATTGTATTGGTACTGGACTTGTAGAAATAAATCGTGGTGAAACTGTTTCTAATTTTCGTAAGTGGAAAGCTACTAGATATCTAGGTTATGAACCTTTATATGTTTGGGATTCTGCTGTTAAAGAAAAAGTTAGTACTAGTTATGGTTATAATATTGGTAGTGGTCCTAAGAAACTAGATGGTCTTCGTCTACTTAAAGAGTTCTTATATGAAGTTATTGGTAAGAATGAATTTGGAGAAGATATTTATGTTTTTGAAAGATTTCTTGATTATCAAACAATTCTTGAACTTAAAAAGTTTAATGCCGAAGGTAACTTTGACCGTATATCTAGTCTTATACTTTTAGGTATATATTGGAAGTCTATTGATATTAAAGGTAAACGAGAACTTGCTAGTCGTAAGAAAGTTACAGAAGATAATGATAAAACAGATATTTTTAATAGACAATGGTTTTAAGATTAAACAAATAAAAATATGTATAATTTTGGTAGACTTGATTTTCCTAATCAGCATGTTAGTTATGCTGAAAAACAAGAAGTTGATTGGTATGCTAAATGTTGTGATTATGTTATAGAAGCTGGTATTGTTTGTAAAGCTGATTTTAATGTAGAAGAAAAGTTTAATATACTTCTTGGTAATATTCCTAGAGAATATTATAGAAAAACTCTTAATCCTTATAATGAGAAAGATGAAAATCTAACTCGTTTTCCAGCTACTATGCGTAATTATGATATGATGAAAGGTATTATTAGAAGATATATTGGTGAATATATTAAAAATCCACATGACTTTATTGTTGGAGCTAATAATCCAGAAGTTGTATTTGCTAGAGATGCTGAACTTGGTAAACAAATTATGATGCTTGCGGAACAAGCTGTTGCTAAGAAGATACAAGAAAGTTATATGCAGTTTGTTAATGAAGGTAATAATCCTGAACAATTTAATCCTGAACAAGCTGTTGATATTGAATCTTTTATTAAAGAATTTAATGAAAATTTTATTGATGATATTAGTGTACAAGGACAAGATTTAATTAATGTTATTGATGACCTTACTGATGCTTTTACTATATACGCTAGAGCTTATTTTGAATTTGTTGCTTTTGGAGCTTGTTATACATATAGAGATGTTGTAGGTAATCAATTAATTAAACGTGTTGTTAGTGTTAGAGATGCTTTTCCTGTTCCTAACGATAATATGTTTGCAGAAGATTATGATATGTTTGCTGAACGTCGTATGTTGACTAAACAACAAATTATAGATGAATTTTATGAATATCTTTCTGAAAAAGAACGTGAAGCTCTTGATACATATTATCAATATAGTGCTACTACTTCTAGCGATAAAGCACTTTTAAATTGGGATAAATATATGTATTATTTTGGTGATATATGTAGTAAATTTAATAAAGATGATTTGCAACATATTAAGAACACTAATATAATGGCTCGTGATGCTAATAATGGTTTATTTGAAGTTTGGCATACTGTTTGGAGAGGTGAAATAAAAGAAGGTATTCTTACATATAGTAATGGAGCATTTGTTACAACAAGAATTGTTGATGAAACTTATCAGCTTAACCCTGCTGGTGGTGATATTAGTATTGAATGGGTGTGGCGTCCACAAGTTTATGAGAGCGTTAGAATTGGCTCTCGTGCTACAAGTATATATCCTTATAAGGCTCGTCCTATTGCTTACAATAGGAATGGTAAACTTCCTTATAATGGTATTGCAGAACTTTTGCCTGGTTTTGGAAGATTTAGTATTGTAGATACAGTTATTCCTTATCAAGTATTTCGTAATATAGTTTCTTATCATAGAGAAATGGCTATTGCTAAAAATAAGATGAATGTTCTTATGATTGCTAAATCTCTTCTTGGTAAAAAACCTGCTGAAACTATATATCGTATGGCTGCTGATGGTGTACTTTATATTGATGATGAAGATGATGCTAATTTAGTTAAAGCACAAAATGTTCGTTATCTTGAAAGTCGTATGAATAATTATATTACGGAACTTGGGCAACTTATTCAAGAGATTGAACAGACTGCTAAAATGGAATGTGATATGACTCCACAACGTTATGGTGAGATTGCTAATAGTGCTGGTAAAGGAGTTACTGATGAAGCAGTTATTCGTGGAAGTATGGGTTCTGTTATTATTGAATTTATATTTGATAAAATGAGAGAACGAGATTATCAAGCTGAAATGGATTATACTAAACTTGCTTGGATTGATGGTCTTAATACTTCTTATAAAACTAAAGATGGTGATATTAGATATTTAAGTCTTGATGTTAATAGTCATATATTTGCCAATTATATTGTTACTTGTAAAACTTCTGTTAAAGAACGCGAGAAACTTGGACAATATAAACAACTTGCATTTAGTGCTGCTCAGAATGGTAATATGGATATGGCTAATGCTGCTATACGTGGAGATAATGTTGCTCAAATTAGTAAGCTTATTGATAAGTATCAAAACATTCAACGTGAACATGAACTTGATGTTGAACGTGTTTCTCAACAAACAGAACAACTTCGTCAAGAATTTGAACTTGCTAAGATTGATAGAAAAGCAGAACAAGATAGAGAAACTATTAGAGTTGAAAAATATCTTGATGGTCAAATTGAAGCTATGAAAGCAAATGCTAATATTATGAGTTTTGATAATGGTCTTAGTGATGCTGAAAAGAGTCAAGCTGAAGAACGTATGGAAAATGCTAGACTTAATCTTGAACGTAGTAAACTTAGTTTAGATGCTCAAAAGACTTCTGTTGAAGCACAACTTAAAGAAAAAGAATTAGCTGTTAAACTTAAAGAAAGTGATGATAAAGTCAAGATTGCAAAAACGAATAAAAATCGTTATGATAGCAAAAGTAAATAATCGGCTGTACTTCTAAATTTTGTTCATAATAGGGCTGGACTTGCTTGTGAAAGTAGGTTCAGCCCATTTTCATTTTTATTTACATCACATGAGCCATTTTAAGCTCATTTTAAGCACTTTATTCATTTCGTGATAGATTGATCATTATGATAAAATTTGATTCATACACGGCTTCTCTGAAAGCGACAGGATAGGTTATCAGTAATAAATATCCTAGTTAACAATAGTATGTTAGTCGGCAAATCGGCTTAAAGGTGAACATATTTTAACGATACAAGTAAAACTCGTATTATTATTATAGTTTATATTTGTGATATAGTAATTAATTAAAAACAAAGAATTATGCCTAATTTTGATAGTTTTGGTTTTAATGGTGAAACATCTAATGGTGATGGAAAACCTACTGACGACATTACAGACCTTGATACAGGTAAAACAGGGCAGTTAGATGCTGATGGTAATCCTATTGATGATATTACTGGTGGTAATAATGAAAATGGGAATAGTAAGACTAATGCTAATAAAGATGACCAATCTTCATCCTCCACGGGGGGTCAGCCTACTAGTAAAGCGAATGACGCTGATGCTGAACATGGTTTAGAAGAAGGCACTATTATCGAAGATGGAGATAATAAATATACTGTTGATAAAGACGGTAATCTTATTGACGATAAAGGTAATATCTTTAAAGCTAAAAATGAAGTTGCTGCTTATCTTAAAGAATTTGAAGTAGAAGATACTAAAGAAGAAAATACTATTGATGTTAAATCAATTCAAGAACTTGTAGGTGTTTCTGTTACTTCAGAAGATGGTAAAGCTGTTACTTTTGAAAATACTCCTCAAGGAGTTGCAAGTTATATTCAATCCGTTATTGATTTAAAACGTGATGAATTTGCTCAAGCTGGTGTTAATAAATTATTTGAAGATTATCCTATCGTTGGTGATTTTCTTAATTATTATGTTGCAAATGGTAATTCATTTGAAGGCTTTGGTGAACTTCGAGATAGAAGCGGTATTGAAGTAGATGAAAATAATGTAAGTCAACAAGAAGCTATTGTTCGTGAAGCGTTTAAGGAATTTAATCGTCGTGGTAATGTTGATAAGTATATTCAATATCTTAAAGATAGCAATGAACTTTTCAATGTTGCTAAAGAAGAACTTGAAGCTCTTCAGAAAGCTGATAACGAAATGCGTGAAGCTAATGCTAAAGAAGCTATGCGAGTTAAAGCAGAAGAAGAGAAACAACTTGTGGAATTTTGGAATGGAGTTAAAGAATGTATTGATAAACGACAAATTGCTGGTTATCGTATTCCTGAAACTGTTATTATTGAACGTAATGGAAAACAAATTTCTACTACTCCAGAAGATTTCTTCAATTATGTTTATCAAGTTGACGATAAAGGACTTTCTCGTTATGAAAATGATTTAATGAAGTTATCTCCTGCTGAAAGACGCGATGAAGAACTGCTTAAAGCTTGGCTTAAATATACAGGTAAAGGTTATGATAGTTTGATAGAAATGGCTGTTTCTGATAAAGAAGCTAAAAAGTTGAAACTTACTGCTAGTCAACGTAAATCTACAAAAGGAGCTATTAAAATAACTAAACCTGACAATAAAAAAGATGCTCTGAAAGATGAGCGTTTTGGTTATTAACATAATAGTAAATTTGTAGATGAAAACATTACGTGTTATTGGACAAACTCGTTATGAAGATAGAGGTTATTCTAATGAAGAATCAATTGCTTATCTTCAGCTTCAAAAGCCAGAAGAAATTAATAGTTTTCTGACTTATAATTATGGTATGGATGATGACCGTTTTCCTTTAAGTTTTATTACTGAAGGTCAAGGTAGTCGTGGTATTAAAGATGTTGCTACTGTACAATGGACTTGGAAAACTATGGGTCGTATGAAGTTTACAGACTTTGTAACTTACTTTAATCCTGGTGTTACTAAACCGGGTCAAAATGGTAGTGAATTTGAAGTTCATTTTTCTACTCATTGGTTTATTGAACAACATGGTCTTACTGCTCCTGATGGTGTTACTCAAGTTCGTATTCAGAAAGACTTAGGTGAATCTGCTTATGGTTATGCTTATCTTCTGAAACTTACTTCTCCTAATCCTGATGCTTATGTTGACCCTCAATGGTTGGCTAAAGGTATGTATTGGGCAATAAGTGCTCCTACTGTTTCTGAATCTTATTCTAAAGGTAACAGAAGCAATACTATGGGTCCTGCTGGAATGACTTCTCAACTTGAGTTTTATCGTTATTCTAAAGAAATAGCTGGTAATCTTGCTAATGTTATTACTCAATATCAATTCCAAAATGATAATGGTGGTACTTCTAATCTTTGGATTAACGAAGAGATGCGACAGTTCAACTTGCACATGAGAGTAATGAACGAAGAACGTTTGTGGAAGTCTGAATATAACCGTTTACCTGATGGTACTATTCCTTTGAAAGACCATGATAATGGTAAACCTATTCCTCGTACTGCTGGTATGTTAGAAATTTGTCGTGAATCTAACTACGATACTTATGGTGAAGTTCTGACTCTTAACAAACTTGAACGTACAATTGGTGATGTTCTTGACCGTGATACTCAAGATGGCGATAAGAATGTAGTTCTTATGGGCGGTAAAGGATTTATTCGTGACTTTGAAATGGCTATCAGAACTGATGCTAAAGAAAACGGATTTATTACTCCTCTTGGTGAAAAGATGATTCAAGATAATGGTGATGGTCTTTCTTATGGACGTTACTTTAATAAGTATAAAACTCCAGATGGATATACTATTACTGTTATCCATAATGCTTATCTCGATAAGGGTACTGATGCTGAAGCTGCTAAGCAAAATGGTATGATTCATCCTACTACCGGTTTGCCTATTACTTCTCATCAAGCTGCTTTAATTGATATGAGTAATTATAAAGGTAATCAGAATGTTCGTATAGTACGTCAAAAAGGACAGGCTTATAAAGCTAAAGTTATCGAAGGTATGACTGATATTCCTGCTTGCTGGGGATTGCCTAATACTAATCATGCAGCTACTGAAATTGATATGGCTCGTTATGAAGTTAAAGGGTCTATTGGTTTGCAGGTAGATAACACTACTAAGATGTTCTTATTGAAATGTGTATTATAATCATTTAAAAGAAGCTATTTAAGATATGGATTTTAACAAAGTAAATGAAGCTAATAAAGCAGGAGAAAATACTCCTGCTGCTTCTAATATAAATACAGATAAACAGGTTATACCCCCCGTAGAGGATGGAGTAGATAAACAGCCTGCTAATACAGTAGGATTTAGAGATGAAAGTCTTGATGAACCTTATACTGAAAAACGAACTATTACTATTAATTTAGTTACTAATTATTCATTATATCGTAGAGTTAATGATAAAACATTACCTAAACGAATGGATAAAATTGGTAGTTGTGTTCGTAGTTCTCGTACTCTTTCTTCTAATAAAGGTGAGATTGAATCTTATTTTCCTGCTTTAATTGGTCTTGCTCCTAATAATGAAAACTTTATTTCACGGGTTAAGGCTTATCTTAATAATATTAGTGTTTCAGTTGATGAACTAGGTAAAACTTTTGATATTTCTTTCTTTTGGAATCGTAAACGAGATTATCTTCGTTTTAGAGCTGAAGAAGAAGCTATTGAAACTGCTTATATGAATAGTGACCGTAAAGGAGTTAAAGAACTTAGAGAAGCTCTTGAAGCTAAAATTACTAAGTTAAATCTTCTTGAAAGTGAAAAGTATAAATATGGTTATCCTATTGTTCTTGATGATTATCTAATTTATCGTCATTGTTTATTATATAAAGATGTAGCTAAAGATATTGCTATTATTAATTCTGACCCATCTATTAGATTTTATTTTAAAGATGACCAAAGAGAAGCTGAGCGTCTTGCTAAACATCGTCAGGAAATTAATTCTGCTAAAGGTAATTATGTTAAACTTCTCACGAATAGTGATTTGTTTGATGCTGTATTTATTCAATACTGTGTTGCCAATAATATTAATATTCCTAACGGTATGGCTATGGATATTGTCGATAAACAAACTCATCTTGATAAATTTAGTACAAATGAACCTGCTAAGTTTAATAAACTTTGCAATGATAAAGATATTACTATTAAATCTTTAATTGAGGTTCTTATTTCTCGTGGAGAATTTATCAGAGCAATTCATAATCAGAATATTACTACTCCTGATGGTGAGTTCATTGGTGCTAATGTTAAGGAAGCTGTTACATGGTTTAAAAATCCTACTAATAGTGCTCTTGTTAGTGCTTATAAAAATAAACTTAAAAACATTTGATTATGAACATTGGGGAGATGCACGTGACGTTCAGAGAACTGGCACAACAGATGGGTATGCAGACCGTTCGTGCTATTCTCATGGAAGATATAGATATTTGTCTTAATGCTGCTATAATTGAAAAAGCTAGAAATGTAATAGTAGAAAACGTTGGACCTGTTCCTTATAATGATAAGGTTGCTCGACAAAATGCTTCTATTAGTCCTGTTAATGCTCTTAGAACTTTATACACAGCGGGTACTGTTAACGGCGGAGATATTACAGGTGGTGGAACAGAAGTTGACCCTTATAAAATTAATATTGATAGCGACGGAATAATGCTATATACAGGCTTTCAAGTTAGTTATAATGGCAAGACAATTTATGATTGTAGAATTATTGAAGCTGAAGATTTAGGTCAAACGCTAAGAGATTTCTGTAATCGTGCTGCGAAAGATGCTCCGATAGTTACTATATTTGGTGATGAATCTGGTATCAATGTTGATATATATACTGGACGTAATAATACAGTTAAACCTCAATTAGTTAAATATCTTTATATCAAAGAACCTGCTAAAGTTAAATTTGATGAAGATAGAGAAGAAGATTGGGTTAATTGTGATTTACCTCCTTATTTACATATGGAAATAGTTATGCGTGCAGTGCAGATTTATCTTGCTAGTATTGGTGCTACTTCTAATGGAGCTGATAAACAAAGTTAAACTCTAAATTAAATTAAAAATGAGACAGTTTTTGTTAGCGGGCAATGTCGCTTATGGAGCGAGCTTACCTCTTGCTGCTGGAGCGGTTGCTTTTACTTATCTTGCTAATGGCAAAGAAACGATTATCGCTGACGGTACTAAGATTACCGATAAGTTTTACATTAATCTTGGTCGTGAAGCAAATGGTCCAGTAGTTCTTCCAGCTTATAAGAAACATCTTACTTTTGTTAAAGGTGCTTATCAAACTGCTACTACTTTCTCTGCTAATCTTATTATCGGAGATGCAAATGCTTATTCTGATTATTCTATTATGATTGTGAAAAAAGGATTAAAGTTCAATGAACGTAATCGTTGGACTGCTACCATTCATACTGGTCTTAATCCTACTACTAATGATGTAGCAAAGAAATTAGCTAACCAAATTAATAATAATACTATTGGACATGGTATTAAAGCAACTGCTGATGGTGCTAAAATTACTTTAATTGCTAAGTCTAAAGGTATTGATTATGAAATTCTTGGTGCTGATGAATTAATGGGTATAGCTGTTACAGGTACAACTCACGGTTTACCTGCTTATGGTGACGCTGCTTATATTACTGATTTAGCTAATAAGGCTGCTGCTGATGCAGGTATTGAATATACTTATCGTGATACTTATACTGAACTGTATCCTGCATATCCTATTAATCCTTTGAAACAACCTGATAGTGCAGATGCTGGATATACTATCTTTACTCTTCGTTTTGCTGTTCCACGTGAAATGAAAACTAGAGATGAAGTTGTTCATCAGATTGTACAAATAGCGTTCCCTACTGGAGCTGCTGCTATTACAACTGTTGAAACTATCCTTAAAGCTATTGCTACTGAAGAAAAAGCATAACCTATTACCCGACTCGATTAGGTAAATATTAGGTAATATTAATCGAATAGGGGCTATTGGTATTAGCATTAGTGTTGATACTGATAGTCCCTATTCTTGTATCTATAAAAATGGAATTAATTCAAAATGCCTTTGAACAAGGTCTTATTCCCGGTATTGTTATTGTTATTTATCTTATAATTAATAAGATAATTGATAATAACAAAAGAAATCCTTTAGATGATATTGCCAAACTTCTTAATATAGTTACTAGAGATATTATTGAAAAAGATAGAGAAAAATCTAAAGCTGTTATTTCTATTACTATGGTTAATGCAGCTTCGGAATGTACAAAGTTTGTTGCTTCAACTATTATTACTAATGATATTGATAATAATCGTGACCAAATAGAATATAACGCTAGCCATTTAGTTAATAGTGTTTATTATGATGCTTATTCTAAACTTAATATGTATCGTGGTGATGAAGATTATCTTAGTCATTATATGAAAGAAGAATGGAAAGAAGATATTTATGGTGATATTATAAATATTGTTTATAATAAAAATCTTAATTCTAATCAACGTATTCTTGCGTTTAATAAACGTATTGATATTAGAGTTAATGATTATACTGCTTATATTATTAATAAGGCATTTAAATAAGATGATATTATGATAAGAGGTTATATTAATAATCCAAAACAGCTATCGAAAGAGATGCAATTGCGTATCGCAAGCATGGCTGAAAAACAGGTGAGAATAGCAGAATTAGGCTTCCCATTGAACGAAAAAAATTGGTGCAAACTAACACAAGGGCAAATTTTGATTCAAGCACTAGAAGCCTTAGAATTGCTTTCTGATGAGCAACAAAAATCAATTATTAATTCATACAATAACTTGATGATAGAATGAGTGAACAAATAGATGATAATTATGTTAATGGTGTCTATGTAAAAGCTGATGGAACTGAACAAGTTGAAATTAATCCTCAATATGTTTATATGACTGTTCCTAGCAAATATGTTTGTGTTTATCATAAACTATTAGTTCTTATGGCACAATATGGACTTGATATGCTTAATGATTGTTCTGCTACTTGTAAAGGTAATAATAAAAATATTGTTACTTGTTGGAATATGTTTCAATCTGCTATGGCAGCATATCAACTTGGTCAAGATAAACTTGCTGAAACTCTTCTTAAATATATTAAAGGTCAACTTAATATTATTTATGAAGGTAGTGAACAAGTTCAGTATAGTGGTTCTATTACGCTTCCTGTTGATGAAGAAGGTAAAATTCATGCAATAGTTAGTTGTGGAGATGCTCCTAAATTTTATGTTGACCCTGAAACTGGTAAACTTTGGGAGAAGAAAGAAGAAGGTAAAGAATATAATGAAACTTATAGTCTTAGTGATGTTGATTATGATAATGAATAATGTGAATGTGTTCCATCCTCTACGGGGGGTCTACACTATGAATTTAGTAAACCTAGAGAACGTATGAAAACAATAGAAGAAGAACTTGGTAAAGTTAGTCTTACTTGTAATGGTCAATGGAATGATAGACCTTATGAAAGACTATGTATAGTTCATGACGGTTTCTATGCTAGCTATATATCTCGTAAAGCTGTTCCTGCTGGTATTCCTTTATCTAATGAAGAATATTGGCAGCCTATTGCTAAACTTCGAGAAGATTTAGTTATTGATTATGAAACTTTCAAGAAAGAAATACTAGAACTTATTGCTGTTGTTCAAAGAGGTCTTAAAGCTGCTAGAATTGTAGTATCTACAATGGAAGATAGAGATGCTCTTACTTGGGAACAGATTGGGGTAGGGTGTGAAGTTTATGTTATTGAAACTAAAAAGAGTTATATTCTTGATGAAATAACTCCTGTTACTAATGCAAAGAAATGGCATCTTGAAGCTGATTCTGAAATTGGTTCTAAATTTGTAGAATCATTTAGTGGTATGTTTCCAAGAGCAATTGCAGAACGTGCAGTTGCTGATGAATTTGGTATTAATATTCAAGATAATTATCTTCGTCGTAATGTTGTAGTTAATTATATGGCACAAGTACTTAAACAGTATTTTGAAGATAATGCTGTTCAAATACTTGGAGGTCAGATTACTCCTGAAATGCTTAGTGAATCTGTTAAACAAATGTTTACTGCTTCACAGATTACTAATGCAGCTGACGAAGAAGATTTAACAGTTGTTGATAATCTTCTTAAATTTGCAGATAAAGACTATAATGTTAATGATTATAGTGGAAAGGCTCGTAAATATCTTCGTAAGAATATGATTAGTGGTGTTAATACTCTTACTCAAGATATGATTAACGAGCCTAATACTATTTATATACTTCAATATGATTATTGTTTAGCTGGACAAACTATTGAACTTCCAGATAATAGTATTATTCTTTGGAGAGGTGGTAGAATGTATGATGGTGCAGTTGAATTAAATCAATGTAGACTTCTTAGTAATTATCGTCAAGAAGATATGTTTGATAAAGAATCTATATCTATTGATGGAAATTGGGCTGTTGGTCAAATACTTTATCATCCTCTTGATTTAGGTGAAGATAATAAACAAGTTGAAATTGTTGGTTGGGGTGGAACTTATACTAATGATTTTTATTGGTTTTGGGATGGTGAAAAATGGGTAAGTATGGGTTTTGATTTATCTGTATATCTTACTCGTGCTGAATTTGAAGCTTTCTTAGAGAAGTTAAGAGAAGAGATGGAAAAGTTTTATGCTTGGCTTCTTGCAGAACTTAAAAAGATTAATGACCATCTTGAAATTCATGATAATCAAATATCTCAATTACAACAAAATATTGTTGATATTAATACTAGAATTAATAATCTTATTACTGAATATAATGCTAAATTTAAAGATATTTATAATAAGATTGGAGATTTAAATAGTAATATAGAAGGTAGTATTAATAATCTTGAGCAATATATTAATAATAAGATTGAAGAAATTCTTAATAAAATAAATCAAAATGGTAATAATATCAGTAATGAGTATAAACAATATTTTAAAAGTAATTATGTATCAATGTTTAAAAATAAGATTAGACCGGGTACTAATATTACTTTTGTTGAAAATAAAGATGGTACTATTACTATTAATGCTGCCGGTGGAGGTTCTGGCGGTGGTGGATTAACCGAAGAAGAAGTAAGAAATATTATTAATTCTATACTTAATAATTATTATACTAAGCGAGAAATTAATGATATTATTGCTGGTCTTGAAGGAGGTGGTGGCTCAGGCGGAGATGGTACTCATAATGTTATGTCTACAACTCAACTTGGCGAAGCTAGAACTGGTAAATATCTTGTTATGAATAAATTTACAGATAGTGAAACTAAACCTAGCAGACTTGATGTAAATTTTAATTCTCTTTATACTGATATTAAAAATAAATTAGTTGAAGAAGGATTTGGACAAGGCGGTGGAAGTGGACAAGGTGGAGTTGCTGCTAGTCAAATTCAAGCTTGGATTGCTGCCGTTGTTCCTATTGGTTCTATTATGCTTTGGGATACTTCAACTCCTCCTAATGGTTGGGAAGTTTATACTGCTGCACAAGGGCGTTTTGTTATGGGTTATATACCTAACGGTATTAATATTTATAATAATCCTAAACAAGGAAATCTTGATTGGAAAACAGTTCTTAAAAATATTAAAGATACATATGACCCTGATGCTCCGGGTCGTAATTTAAGTGCATATACGTTTTATATTGGTGGTACAGATTTACCTCTTCATCAACATGCTGTTGCTGTTGGTAAAAGTAAATCCGGTGATAATAGCAATCAAGTTATAGCACCTAGTAACTGGAGATTTATATCAGGTGATTTAAATGGTGGTGTTAAAAATGGTTATCCTTATGGTACTGATAGAAATCAATTGAATAATCTTGGCATTAGTCGTTCTACTAATTGGTATATGACTGGACCTAATATTAGTAATAATGGTGAAATGACTTGGCGTCAAATAAGTGGTAATAGATGGACAGGTAATTATCTTGCTATTAATAAACTTATGCCTACTATTGCTTTACATTATATTAAACGTGTTTCTAATCCGTGGTAATTATGGCTGAAGAAGAAAATGTTTTTGTTGGTACTAATTGTCAATCTTTTGACCCTAGTAAAGTTCAATGTGATAAAGAGGGCAATATGCCAATTCATATACTAGATAAGTATTGTGAAGAAAATGATACTAGATATAATATATATCCTTTAACTGTTATTCAAGCTATATTTGATGGTAAAACTGGTACTAGACTAGATAGAATACTTGCTGCTTGTAATAGTGTTTATTTAACTTGGGAAGGTACTTTTGCTGATACTGTTAATAAACTTGATAAAATTTATCGTCGTAAAGGATATATTATTACTTATCGTGATGCAACTAATGTTAATTGGACACAACGATATAATAGTGATGATATTAGCGATGGTGCTTGGACTAATCCAGATAATTGGGAGGGATGGTCTTTTGATATTGTTATTAAAGATTTAGCAGAAGCACTTGAAAAGATATTTACTAATATAGGTGATTATAAAGACTTTCTTGATATTATTACTAGTTTTATTAATGATTTTGTGATTAATGTGTTTAATAATATTAATAATTATCCTAAACTAGTTGAAATTATTAAGAATAGTACAGTTGAAAGTTTGCCTATTATTATTAGAGATATATTTAATAATATTAATGAATATCCTGAGCTTAAAGAGATGTTTAATCAATATATTAAACAATGGACTGAATCTATCTTTAATAATATTTCTTCTTATCCTGCTCTTAATCAGTTTATAACTAATGCTATTAATGTTCATGTAGAAACTACTATTGGCAACATATTTAATAATATTGATAATTATCCTGCAATTAAGAATCTTATTATTACTAATACTGTTAATAAAGTAGTTGATATATTTAAGAATATTGGTCAATATCCAGAATTACAAAAAGCTATTCAGAATAATATTAATGAACGAGTTGATTATATATTTAATAATATTAATAATTATCCTGAACTTATTGGTATTCTTTCTGATTTAGTTTGTAATTGTGTTAAGAATATATTTGCTAATATTAATAATTATCCAGCTCTTGTTACTTGTATTAATAATGCTGTAAATAGTAGAGTTAATTATATTTTCAATAATATTGATAGATTTCCTATTCTTAAGAATCTTATTGAAACTAAAGTAGAAGCTAGAGTTACTTATATATTTGAACATATTAATAATTTTACTGAATTACTTAATGTTATTAAAGGTAATATAGAAAATATCTTTGATAATATTAATAATCATCCTAACCTTAAAGTTGTTATTGAGAATAAGGTTAAATCTACAGTTGAACATATCTTTAATAATATAGATAATTATCCTATTATTAAAAAGAAGATTATTCAATTCTGTAATGAAGCTATTGAAGCTAAACGTGGTGTAGCAAATGGTATTGCTAGTCTTGATGGAGATGGTAAAGTCCCAGCAAGTCAATTACCTAGTTATGTTGATGATGTTCTTGAAGGATATTATGTTGATGAAACTCATTTTGCTGAGAAATATATAGAAGATGCTCCTGTATATTATACTCCTGAAAAAGGTAAAATTTATGTTGATATAAGTAAAGATACTGAACATAGCGGTAAGACTTATCGTTGGTCTGGCACTAAATATTCAGTTATATCTGAAACTTTAGCTTTAGGTGAAGTTACAGGTACTGCTTATGATGGTGGTAAAGGTAGAAAAACTACTGCGATAGCTAATAGTTTACCAAATACTGTTGTAGATACCATAGAATTTGGTCAAGCATACGCAAACTATGTACAATTAAAATACCATTATTATCGTAAAGAATTTGTAACTGGCCAAGATGACCATTATACGGCACAATCTCATAAACATGTAGATATACATATTGCTACTACTTCAGTAGCTGGGGTTATGTCTGCTGCTGATAAAGTTAAACTTGATGAAACTTTACCTAATCAAATTACTAAACTTAGTAATAATGTTTATACTAAAGAAGAAATTAATAAGAAGTTTGATAATGTTCCAACAGTAGAACAAACTTATACTAAAGCCCAAGTTGATAAAGCTATTGCTGATGCTATTAAAGCTTTAATTCCTGATGGTTATGAATTTGTTATTAAAAAGAAAACAACTTAATGTTAATCATGGTGGTACTGAATAAGTGCCACCATTTAAAGTTTATAAAGTTATGCAAGATATTAATCAACAATTATATGAAAGAAAAGATACTCCTGAAGGATTTATTCCTGTTTATGGTGTAGTTGTTACTGTTCCTACTGGAGTATATACTAATGGACAAAAGGAATTTACTTGTGATAAAACTTTTGACGAAGTAAAAGAAATATTATTAAAAGGTGGGAGCATTATTGCTATTGATAATAACAATAGTAGAATTAATTTTGATAGAATTGTTATAGGCAATAATGATATTAGTGCCACAATTACTTATTTTTCTAATGGTGGAATTAATAAAATCGATTTAAGTTGGGATAAAGGTATAGCTAGAGTTGGTGGTAAAGAAACTAAAAGTATTAATACTTTTGTAGCTATAAATAGTAATTCAATTATTAAATCTTATGATATTGGAAGTATTACTATATTATTAACAAATAGTGGTAGTAAAGAAAAAGTATTAGCTGCTATTAATTCTATTTTTACTAATTTTGCTGGATTTGTTACAGCCATTGGTAAACCTAATTCTGTATTTCATAATGGTAAATATGGTACATTTAATGTTAGATATACAGATAACATTATAATTATTCAATGGAGTAATAGTAATGCAATTCATCATGTTGCTTTATCCAAAGATGGTTCTTATGTTTATAATACTATTCAAATAGTTGACCAAACTCTTTATAGATTATCTAATCTTACTATTGAACCAATAGTTAATCCTAAAATATGGGTTGGTACTGATACTCAATATGCAGCTATTGCTCAAAAAGATAACAATACTACTTATATAGTTAAATCAAATGCTTAAGTTATGGCTATATATCAAGGAGATATTAGAATACATGATATTAAACTTGGTAGTATAGATGTATTTGAAATATATCAAGGTTCTAAACTTGTTTATCCAGAGAATACTGAAATTACTATTACGTTTAAATTAAATGTTTCCGGAACTGTTACTATTAATGGTTATACTCCTGTTATAAGTGAAAATAATACTAAATTTGTATTTACTATTCCTGTTAAGACTGATTATACTGCTAATATTACTGCTGAACATTATAAATCTCAAACTATTAGTGGTACCAGTGGTTATTTACCTATAACTCATAATGTAGAATTAGAATGGGAACAAAGATTTATTTCTTATACTGTTACTTTTCCTACTGATGGAGTTAAGGTTTTATTTGATGGAATAGAAAAAGGAGTTATAACTAATGGTAAGTTAGTTGTATTAATTGATGATACAGAAGCTAAAGATAGTTATACTGTTACATTTGAAGGTAATAAAGCTAGTATATATAATACTAGTACATTAACAGTAGTTGATAGTGCTATTGCAAATACAGGTGGAAGTTATGATTTAAAACTTTCTACTAGTTCTGTTAAAAGTGGATATAAGAGAACTGATTATGCATCCTCCACGGGGAGTATAACCAAGGGTTCTACTTATGCTGGAACTTGGATTGAAACTGTTGTTAATCTTACTGCTAGCTTTACTAGTTCTACTACTTTAGGTAGTATAAGTAATAATGTATTAACTATACCTAATAATGAATCTACTAATGCTAAAAGTGGAACTTTAACTGTTATATTTACTTTAGAAAATAAACAAACTAAAGAAGTTAGTGCTGCTTTAAATCAAGCTGCTGGCGCTAAAGTTTATACTAATTGGGTACTAGATTTACAAACTGATGGAACTAGTGTTGAAGCTAAAGGCGGCACTAGAACAGTTACAGCTAATATTGCTCGTAGAACTTATAAATGGAATAACACTGGTACTATTTATAGTGAAACTGCTACTCCTACTCTTAGTATTAGTGGTAGTGCTAGTCTTAGTGGAAATCAAATAAAATTTACATCAAACGAGAGCGTTTCAGCCCGTTCAGCGACACTTACAGCTAGTTATGTAGGATTGTCCAAAACGGTTACGATAACGCAACAGGCAGGCGCAAAAGTGTATTCAGCGTGGTCTGCTTGGGCTGTTTCTATTTCGGCAAGCACGCAAACGATAGCTGCAAGTGGTGGTTCATCTACGATAACTACTAATGCTAGTCGTTCTCGTACTTGGACTTGGAATGGAGTTGGTACTACACATACTGATACAGAAACTGCTACACCTACACTTAGTGGTAGTGCTGGTGGATTTACTTTAAGTGGTAAAACTGTTACTGCTAGTAACAATACTACAACAAATAGTCGTAGTATAACTATTACTGCTACTAGCAATAGTATTTCTAAATCTATTACTATAACACAATCTGCTGGTGCTAAAGTTTATGGTAATTGGTCTAGTTGGACTGTTAATATTAGTGCTGATAAAACTAGTATTGGAGCAACAGGTGGAACAGCTACTATATCAACTAGTGCTAGTAGAACTAGAAGTTATACATGGAATGGTGTTGCCGGTTCTGGTGGTACAGAAACTAGAAATGGAAGTCCTACATTAAGTAAAGTTAGTGGTACAGGTAATTGGACTAGTCCTAAAGTTACTTATGGAAATAATACTAGTACAAGTGGTAAATCAACTGTTATTCGTGCTACTATTGATTCAACTACTAAAGATATAACTATTAGTCAATCTGCTGGAGCTAAACAATATAGTGCTTGGTCTGCATGGACAGTTAATATTTCTAATAGTGGAAATGTTGCTGCTAGAGGAGGTAGTTCAAATATAACTACTTCTGCAAGTAGAACAAGAACTTGGACATGGAACGGAGTTAATGGAAGTGGTGGAACTGAAACAGGAACTGGAACTCCTACTCTTAGTAAAGTTAGTGGTGCTGGTTCTTTTGCTAGTAATAAAGTAACTTATGATAATAATACTTCTACAAGTGCTAGAAGTACAGTTATTAGAGCTACAATGGATTCTGTAACTAAAGATACTACTGTAACTCAAAATGCTGGTTCTAAAACTTATGGTAGTTGGGGAGCATGGTCTATTAGGTTAAGTGCTAATGTAACAACTATTGCTGCTGCTGGTGGAAATGCTACATTATCTACTTCTGCTACTAGAAGTCGTACTTGGCAATGGAATGGTATAGGAACAACTTATACTGAAAATGCTAGTGGCACTCCTACATTAAGTAAAGTTAATGGTGCTGCTTCTTTAAGTGGTTCTACTGTTAGTTATGGTAATAATACTTCTACTAGTTCCCGTAGTTCTGTATTTAGAGCAACTATTGATAGTGTAACTAAAGATATAACTATTAGTCAATCTGTTGGTAGTAAATCATATGGTAGTTGGTCTAGTTGGTCTGTATATTGTAATGCTAGTAGTTATACTGTTGCAGCATCAGGCGGTTCTGTTACTATTTATTATGGTGCTTCTCGTTCTCGTACTTGGACTTGGAATGGTGTTGCAGGTTCAGGTAGAACTGAAACAGAAAATGCTACTCCAAGTCTTAGTGCAGGAAGTGGTGGTGGAACTTTAAGTGGTAGTACTTTAAGTTATAGTAATAATACTAGTACAAGTGTTAGAAGAACTAGAGTTACTGCAAATTATAATGGTGCTATTAATTTTTGCGATATTGAACAAAGAGCAGGTAGTAAAGTTTATGGTAGTTGGGGAGCATGGTCAGTAAATATTTCTGCTAGTCCTACTAATATTGCTGCTGCTGGAGGTAGTTCTACTATTACTTGTAGTGCTGTTCGTAGTAGACAATATACTTGGAATGGAGTTGGACAAAATTTTCCTGAAACTGAAAATGGTAGTCCTACATTAAGTAAATCTGGAGATGGCACATTAAGCGGTACTACTAGCGGTAGTAAACTTACTTATGGTAATAGAACTACTACAACAAGTAGAAGTACAACTGTTACTGCTACTTATAGTGGAGTTAGTAAATCTATTAATATTACACAATCTGCTGGTGCTAGGTCTTATGATGCTAAAGTATATCATACTAAATATTATGGTACTAATCCTGATGGAAGTGGATTAGATTTTACAGGTTATCCTTGTACTAATGAAATTGATAAAGTTGCTGATACTGATATTATATTTATAAGTGTTTATTATAGGTTATATACAACTCAACTTTGGACTTGGAATGGTGTTGCTGGTTCAGGCGGAACTGAAATTGTATATTATAATCCGGATGATGTAAATGTAACAAATAAAGTTAATTGTAATGTATCTGTTGCAAATGCCTTTAATTATGATAGCATGATTATAATAATACTTAAACCTTCTGCAAATAATTCTGATACAGCAAGAGAATATAAAATTGAATGGAATTGGTTAAATCATAATGTTATTACAAAAGGAACACAAAGAGCAAATCCCATACGTGGTAGACTTGCTATTAAAAATGATTATTTTACTAGTCAAAATATTGCATTACCTATTTATTTAGATAGTCAAAATGTAGATTCAATATATAAAGGAGAAGCAAGTTATAATGATATTAAGAAAACTCCTATTAGTGTTTATGTATATATTCCTACTAATATTGCTATAATGAACGCTGGTAAATTGCAATTTTGGTTTGAAAATAAAGATGGTGGTAGCAGTAAATATACTTGTACTTTAAGTGATGTTAGTATACCTTCAAATAATGTTTCTGTATCTAATAATAATAATATTATTAGTGTTACTGCTAATAAAACTACTTCTTCATTTACTATATTATGCCAATTTACTATGACTTCTAATAGTACAGTATTTAATGTAAGAGTTTTAATTGAACCATGATGAAAATACTATTTAATATAACAATATTGCTAATGCTTATATTGTTTATTTAATTATTAAAGTTATTTAAATTAATCACATAATTATGAACAATAAACAACTATATGAAAAACTAGGTCAGAATAGTTATGATAAAGTATTTCCTATTACTTATCTTCAAAATATTCTTGACAAAGATACAAATAATGATTTAACTGTTGTTCTTTCTAGGTTTAATCATTTATGGGTTCCATATCAAGGAACTAGAGTTAATACTCGTAAAGCTGTTCCTGCTATTTTTAGACGTAATAGTCTTACTATTAGTTATTATGATGCTGAACATAATCTTTCTGTAACTGAAAGTTATATAGGTAGTAATCTTCAAGCTGGTGTTGAAACTAGTTGGGTTTCTGATGATAATTGGACTAAAATTCTTAGTGAGAAGTATCTTGAAGAGAATGGTGCTAAGATTCCAATTGCTGATGGAACTATTGATTGGGATATGCTTAATGAAGCTCTTAAACAAATGATTGCAGGAGATGGTAAAGTTAATATTATTAATTATCCTGATGAAGAAGATATTACTATTAGATTAAGTCCAGGTTGTTGTAGTGTTAATCGTCTTAGTCTTAAAGATAGACCTTATGAGCCTGAATATAAAAGTGGTAAAGGATATAAAATAGTTCGCAAGGTCTTACTCCCCGTGGAGGATGATGCTAGTAATGCAGAACAGCTTTTATTTGATGGTTTTCTTGATGATACTTATTGTGAACAATATGGACAAATAATTCTTAATACTGATAAATATGAAATTATTAGAACAGATTTAGGTAATACTGCTGGTATTTATTATGATACATATCATAAATTATTTGTTCTTAGAGTTAAGACTATTCATGATGGAGTTGGTTTTTATAATTATTATACTAGATGGACTATTGTAGAACCTACTGATAGAGTTCATCCTCTACGGGGGGTAAACACTCCTGTTTATGGAAATAGTGAAGATTATAATATTTATAATACTTGTCTTTCTGATGAACGTCCAAGACTTAGTATTATATATGTTAATTCAGTAGATAATATTAAATATTATTTTAATGAAGAAAATCTAGTTCAAGTTAAGAATAATATTTATCTTAATTATAAAGCTGTTCTTACTCAAGATATGGTTAACGAAGAAAATACTCGTTATATTATTCGTTATGCTTTTGATTTAAGTGGTAAAACTATTACAATGCCTGTTGGTTGTGAACTTGTATTTGAAGGTGGTATTATTGAGAATGGTACTATTAATTTAAATAAATGTAAACTTACAGGTATGGTTAGTGAAGAGTCTGAATATTTTCCTAATGTAACTTGTAGTAATTGGGCTAAAGGTCAGATTGAATATCGTAATGGAAAGATTTGTTATTGGAATGGTACTGAATGGAGAGTAATGGGAGATACTTCTTCTATGGAAAGTTATACTAAAGAAGAGATTAATAATATGTTTAAAAATTATTATACTAAATCTGAAACTTATAATAAAAAAGAAGTTAATAATTTACTTAATAGATATGTTACTAATGATACATTTAATAACTTTAAAAAAGAAATAAATCAAACTATTACTAATAGTGTTAATCTTGATAAGATTCAAAAAGCTATTAATGACGGATGTGGAGTTAATATGACTATGCCTAGTGCAAATAGTAATAAACTTAGTCTTCCAATTTGGACAGGAACTGCTACCCAATATGCAACTATTACCCCAGTTGCTGGAATGACTTATAATATTATTGATAAATAATGAGTTTAACTCTTGGACGTCAAGGAGGAATTGCTCAACCTCTTAAGAAACGGACAGTAGGTCAAACTAATATTGCTCATGTTTATGATGGTGCTAATCATATTTGGCCTACTTCTGTTATTCATTTTAGTGATTTTACTAGTGTCCAACTTAGATACATTTGGGGTAGTGATGATGGTCGAGATTTGGATACTAAATCATATTATGTTAATTCTCCTATTAATAGTTTAAACTATGTAGCTGTTGGTCGGTCTTGGAATTTAAGTCAAATTCCTTATCTATATTGGGGTGGTGATAATACTGACTCAGGTGCTGAATGTGTTATGTTTAATATTGAATCTATGATTGACCTTGAAGATAAAATGCCTGATATAATGAAAATGAATCTTTGTGCTAATTGGTTTGGAAGTTTAAGTAGAGGTCATGTTACTATTGAATGTACTGCTTATAAAGGTGGAGTTATTGTTCATGCTTGGCAATTAAAGAATTATGAAATTGATGTTGATACTAGAGGAATGTTTATTTTTCCTTTGGCTGATGGAACTATTAATATGCCTGATGGATATGGTGGTTATAAAAAATGTTGGTATGGTGAAGTTATTAAAAGAGTTGCTAAATCTAATAATGAAGTAAAATATTTTAGAATTAATCCTGTTAATGATAAAACTATTGGTTTAGATAATATTAAAATAATTCGTCATGGTGGTGGTTATATTCATCGTGATGGTTATTGTTGGTATGAAAATCAACCTAACAATAAATATAAAGTTTGGAATAATCAAGTTAATACAACTGGTACTCATTTAACTCTTGATAAACCAACTCTTAATATAACTAGTGATGATAATTATAGTTATGAATATCATACAGTTTTATTAAATGAAGATAATACTATTTATAGTAATAATTATACTGATAGCTATAAATTTAGATTTGGTTTTGTTGCAGGTAATTCTGAATTTAGAGGACAACAAACTATTCAATGTTATGTTGGTACACACGGCGGCAAAGCTGATGATGGTAAGACTTCAATAGGTGAAATAAAATATACTAAACTTAATAAAATTGGTGAATTGACAATATATAGTCCTATTGAAAGTTAAATTAATATTAATTACCAAACAAAAATAACGGTTTAAGTATTATAGATTATGTAGTTCAAACTACAAGTATTAATCTATTTTTTTAACTTAAACCTTAATTTATTATGCAAGTAATTGAAAAAGTGAAAGTTGTTCCAGAGGGCTATAATGGTGCTGGAATGAATTATGACGGTGGTAATCGTCGTGATGTAAACGGTAAGGCTAATGCAGGTTTAACTCTTGGTATTATCGGTACTGCACTTGGTGCTTGGGCTTTGTTTGGTAATCGTCGTTCTAGTGTATTAGGTGGTGCTGGTGGTGGAATGTTAGGAGATGGTTCTACTAACATTAATGTTCTTGGCGCTACTGCTGGTAGTGGAAGCGGTGCTCCTACTGCTTTTCAAGCATGGGAAAAATCTTGTGAAGATACTTTAGCTCTTCAAGGTGGTCTTTATCAGTGGGCTTTGATTCAACAAAATCAACGTTTTGAAGATAGAGAACGATTGAATAGTGAATTGTTTGGTGTTTACATTGATGGGCGTAATCGTACTGATGCTCTTGTTGAGAAAAATAACACTGACTATTTTAATCTTTACAAATATACTCGTGACGCTGATGATGATATCCGTAAAGAGTTATCTGATTTGAAAGCTGAATTGGCTGTTATTAAAGCTATTCGTCCTTATCAAGATAAACTTATCCAATGCGAAATGGAAAAGATGTTTACGGCTGGTATCAACTATACTGATAGAAAGACTTGTAATGTTATCTATGGTGTAGTTACTCTTCCAAATGAACCTACTGTTACTGGTCTAGTTGGGCGTAATGCTTATGGATGTTTGCCATATGGTTTTACTCAACCTGCTAGCGGAACTCCTGCTCAGTAATATTACTAAGTTTGATTAAGAATATAAAATTGAAAGAGATATGATACCTGTTAATCAATTCATACTAGGTAGTAGTGACCCTTTGCTATATCCTAGTGAAAAAATGACTAATAGCATTGATGAACAAATTTTATTTATCTAAATTTTAGTATGGACAAATTTATTGATGTAATTGTAGATGGAATCCTTAGTAATTTTGATTTTGGATTTATGTTTATTGTTAATATTCTAACTTATATTATTATTAAAGTTATTGATTACTTTAATGGTGATAATAAAGTTCCTACTTGGCAAAAACGATGTGTATTAGTAATAAGTATTGCTGCTATGATTGGTATTTATATTACAGCTGGTTATGATAATACTATTATGCTTGTTAATAGTGCTATTCTTGCTCCTGTGTTTTGGAGTTGGGTTGTTAGTCCTATTCTAAAGAAACTTGGAATTGGTTATAAAGATATTGATAATATTATTGGTTAAGATTGTATGAGATTGATTAGCTAGGTTTGATTGACTAATTCAAGCCTGCTCCATCCTCTACGGGGAGTATAGCTTGCCAAATTTAGCTAGTTTTAAGCCTAGCTGATCAACTGTACATGATTTAATGAAAGTCTTGTTATGAGCCTAAAAAGTGGCTCTATGAACGTACATAAATATTTACAATATTAAATTTTAAAATAGTAAAGTTATGAGAGTTATTAAGACTAAACATTTTCCTTTTAATGGTTATAAAGCTATTAATCTTTTTGGTATTATATTTACTAAAGGTGAATTAAGTAATAAAGAACTTAATCATGAAGCTATTCATACAGAACAAATGAAAGAGATGTTATATATCTTTTTCTATATATGGTATGGTGTTGAATATCTTATTATAAGACTATTTCATATTAAACAACATGATGCTTATAAAGATGTAAGTTTTGAAGAAGAAGCTCATATTAATGATGATAATCTTAATTATATTAGTAAACGTAAACATTATACTTGGACTAAATATATAGGTATTAATAGTTCTAAAACTGCTTAATTAAAAAACGTTAATAATATTGTTAAACTACTTGTTATTAATAATATAATTTATATTTGTAACAAACTAAATTCTAAAGATATGGAAGATGATAAAAGAGTTAATTATAAGTTAGATGCTATTAATAAACTTATTAATAATCTTAAACTTAGTATTTCTGGTAATAAAGAACATGATGAGCTTGGAGAAAATAATGTTATAGTTAATCTTGATGAGATTAGTCAAAAGATTACTGAATTACATAAAATGGTTAAAGCTGAATTTGATGAGTTTGAAAATCAACATAAAAGTGAATCAGATGAAACTCAAACTCTTCTTAATAATCGTTTTAATAAAATTGATGCTAAATTAGATAGTATTAAATCTGCTATTGATAGTATGAAAACTACTATTAGTGGTAAACTTGATACTGTTAATTCTACTATTAATAAAGCAAATACAGATATAGTTGCTGCGATTAATGCTATGAAAGCTAGTAATGATACTAAAAACAATGCTATAATTGCTGCTCTTCAAGGACTTGTAATTAAAGTTAATCAAAATACTAATAATATTAATTCTCTTGATAGTCGAGTTGATGCTCTAGAACAAGATTAACATGAATTTTAATTTAGTAGAAATGTATAATGGCTTGTTAAGATTTAACAAGCATATACTAAATGAACTTGCAGAAGGACTTAAACATCTACCTAATTTAGATGGAGTATCTAAAGGAGATAGTTTAATTATTAATGAACAAGGTAATCCAGCTTGGGGTTCTGCTGCATTTATTCCTACTTTTGAAAATGCTGCTTATGGTATTGAATGGACTAAAGATGATAATGATATAATCAGAATTGGTAATGCTAAATTTCATAGAGAACTTCCTATTCAAAATAGACTTAAAGGTTGTGTCTATAATGAAAAGAAAATCAGTTATTTTCTTAATCCTACGGGTTGGGCTAAACCTCTTGAAAATGGTTTTATTCCTCCTCTTGATGGAAGTGATGGCGATGTTGGGGTAAGAGTTCCAGAGTTTTATATGTGTGTTAAAGATACTGGTACTAAATATCAACTTTGGATAAGTGATTTTAATATTGATGGAACATTTACTAGAGTTCATCCTTTTATTATAAGTCATACCAAAACTATGACTAGAACTAGAGAAGATGGTAAAGAAGAAGTATTTAGTGCTTGTATTAAACCTGATGATACTAGATATTTAGGAGGAAGTAAAAATCCTTCTATTGATGCTATTAAATTGCAAGGTAGACCTAGAACTAACATTAAGTATAATAAAGCAAATGAATTTTGTGCTAATCGTGGAGATTGGATTACAATGATTGATTATCTTGAATATTGTGCTATACAAGCTCTTTGTTATATTGAATATGCTAATTTTGATAATCAAGCTGCATTAAATACTAATTTAACTAGTGATGGATTTAAACAAGGTGGTCTTGGCGCTGGTGTTACAAATTTAAGTTGGAAAAGATGGACAGCTTTTAATGATAATAATCCTATTGTACAAACTTATTGGACTGCTGAACATAATATTGGTAATGGTAGTACTAATGGTGACCATTATGAATTAGAATACTTTAATGCAGATGGAAGTAATTTAAGTACTTATCCTGCTGTTTATCGTGGTATTCTAAATTTCTTTGGTGATATATGGACATTTATTAGAGATGTAGCTATTATAAATCGTAACGCAAATTATAATAGCGTTTATCTTCTTAAAAAAGGTGTTAATCATTCTGATATTACAATAGATAATATTCAAGATAAATGTTATTTTATAGGTGACCAAGCTAATACTAGTAATTTTATTACTGAATTTGATTTTAGATTCGGTCCTTATTTTATTCCTAATAAAATTGGAACTAATAAAAAAGCTGATTATAATTGGATAAGAGGTAGTAATGGACAAGATACAGACAAAGCTATTCGGGTGCTTCTGCTTAGTGGTTGCGCTTATCCTGATTCTCGGGCTGGCTCTGGTAGCTTTTATTCTTATTGGGTTTGGTGGGATTCTAGTGCTAATGTCGGCTTCTTTACCACAGTTAAGCTTGATTAAATAAGTCCACGTGGAACTGTTGTTAGGAGTAGTTGGTTAATTAATTTGTTTTCTGTTTTTGCATTTCTCGATACTACTCCTGCAACAGTTTATTATAATATTAAATATAATAAACTTAAAACATAATATATTATGACTAAAGATAAACTTAAAGATGATATTATTAGAACTATATGCTGTTTAAATAGTGATATATCTAATAAAGATAGAAACTTATTAATTGAATTATTAAAGTCTATTGTTGATTATACTAATAATACTGAACTTGAACAAAAAGTTAAAGTTATAGAACAAAAGCATAATGAATTAGTTGATACAGTTAATGAACTTAAAACTAAAGTTGAAACATATTCTGATAAGATTAATAAGCTTGAAAAAAGAGTTCATCAATTAGAAAACGCAAGTCAATCTTAACATGGCTAGTCTTAATCAATTAGTTAGTGAATTTGCTCATGCTGTTGGCAATCCTAATAGTATTCCTCTTAGACGTAATCTTCGATATGCTATTCTTCATGGTCGTAATGAACTAATTCGTAAAAGTTATGAAAATCATAAATATGTTGATAAAGGTCTGCAACAACGTATTCGTGTTTCTATTATTAATGTTCCTGATGGTGACTTATATAATAGTCAAACTCTTGGACTTCCTGCAATTAAACGTACTAAACAAGAAGTTCCAAAGCCAGTTAGACTTATTAATAACTTACCTTTCCAATCAATTAGAACTACCGGACATACTGGAATAGAAATACCTTTTGCTAAAGAAGCTAGTGCTAAGTTTTATCATTATCTTGCAGGTATGTGTAATCTTCCTGTTTATGATTATATTAATGGTTATATTTATTTCTTTAGTAATAATAAAGATTGGTTTCAAAATATAGGTTCTATTATTATTGAATCTCCTTTTGAAATTCCTTATCTTGTTCCTACCGAAACTGTTGAAAAAGCTAAAGATGTAAATTATGACCCTATTGATGATGAAGCTAAATACGATGATGATGAATTTCTTATTCCTGAAGATATGATTGGAGCTCTTAAAGAGATTGTATTTAAACGTAATCTTATTGAAGTTCCTCGTCAAACAAATGAAACTCCTATTGATAATTTTGTAACTAGATAAATTATGATTAAAGATATAGATATTAGTCATTATTATAAAAAGTTTATTGAAACTTCTAATGACGATATGGCAAAATATAATAAAGAACTTGAAGTTATAAATAAGATGAAAGCTGATTGCCGTGCTTATATTAAAAGTAAAAATCAAGTTATTAAAGATGATTTAAAAATTAATCTTAATGAATATGGGTTTCAATTTCTTAATGATAATGTTGAATTAATTAATAAGTTAGAGCAATTAATTAATAATCAACTTAGTTATACAGTTGGAGAAAGACGTATTGTTCTTCTCCAACTTTTGCGTTATTGTAACTTAGCTAAAAAAGCAAACGATTATATTATTGCTCTTAAACTTGCTACAAGACGTTCTGAATTAAGTCTTTCTGATTATAAAAAGTACATTCATAGGTATTATAGTTATGGTGTTCATAAATGTGTTCTTGAAGGCTACGCTTATCATTTTAAATATGAAATTGGTGATTTAGTTATTAATTTCTGGAGATATAAAGATAAACCTAGAGATACTTATGTTGATTGGAACGCTACTAGACTTAAGAAACAAGAAATTATTAATGCAGGTCTTAAACCTTATGATAAAGAAGAAGCAGAAATATATAAAATTCGTGGACTTAAGTATGATGGTATTCCTTATGTAGTTTATAAAACTAATAAAGAGTTTTATGAAATACAACTTATTAATAATGGAACTCATAGTTATAGTGCTATTAAATTTAAGTATGCTAATTATATTAATAGAGAACTTAGAGGTAAAGATGCTAAACAACTTAATTCTGAATGTAAAACTGTTGATGATATTTTTAATCTTAAATTAGGATTAAGAAGTAAACTTCTTGTTTATCTTGAACGAGAACCTAATGCTCCATTTAAATATATTAGAAATGTTAATCAACAAAAGTATGAACGTGGAGCACATAATAATGGTAATAAAACTAGATATAAAAACTAATATTATGGCAAATAATAAAACGATTACGATAGAACATATAATTGGTAAACTTGATAATGATTTCAATCCTGATGGAAGTGATTGGATTCCTAGAGTTCCTGCTTGGTGTGTTGATGCTATGAATGAACTTAAAGTTCTTCGTAAAGTTGATAAGAAAATGAAACTAACCGTCATTAATAAGATAGCTAAAAGTAAATGTTGTCTTATTGATGACGGTCTTAAAGTATATGATAGTAATGGTTGTGAAGTACCTAGAGCTGATACTAGTAAATATAGATGTGGTGATACTGAATCTGCTCCATCCTCTACGGGGGGTCAAGCGGAGGACGAAAGTCCGGAGCGTGCTACTAATAAAGACTATCTTGGTATGCCCGATGATTGTTGTCCTAATGGTTCTAGAACTAGAGAAGTTATTGATACTGGTAAAGTAGGATGTAATTCTGTTGTTTATACAGTTCATAATAATACTGAATGTCCAAGATGTCAGCATGAAGTTCATTCTCATTGTCAGACCCCCCGTGGAGGATATGATAAGTCAAATCATAATTATATTCTTATTGGAGGTAATACTATTGAACTTAATTTTAATGATACTTGTATAACAGTTGTTTATAAAGATGTTGAAACTCAATATAGTGATAATTATCATTGTGAGATTCCTGTTATACCTGCTAATGGTAAATTAATTCAAGGTCTTACTTATTATTGTATGGCTCGTATGCTTATGAGAGGATATAAACATCCTGTGTTTAATCTTTCTGCTAGTCAATATGGAACTAATCCTTTCTATCTATGGGAAAGTATGAAGAAAGATATTAAGACTAGTATTCTATTAGATGAACAAAGTGATGATGATAGTGGTTGGAATGAGTTCTTTTATAACTTTACTTTTCCTAAATAATTATGAATATACAAAAGAAACTTAGTCTTAATAAACATCCAGGTGATTGTGTACCTTATTCATTAATTGCTGCTAAAAATGTTAAAGTGAGTAATGATGATAGGATGATTGTTAATGAAGAAGGGCTTGAAGATTGTAAAGTAATCGCCAATTCTATTCATGAAGATGGTATTAATAATTTTAAAATAGTTGGTGTTATTCCAACTAGTACTGAACTTATTTTATTTATTGTTAATACTGATTCTAATGAATCTTATATTTATAGATATAATGAACAAGCTGATAATTGTTATAGAGTAAATAGTAATTGGAAATATAATGGTGGTAAGATTAAAGGAACATATACTTATAATGTTAAAAATAATCTTATAGTAGCTATTGCTGAAAGTGATACTTCTATTGATGTTCCTCTTAAAACTATTAATATTGATTTAGATTCTGACCGTCCTGATTCTGAAATGTCTGTTATTCCACAAATAACTTTACCTACTATTAGTGGTTTAAATTATGTTAGTGGTGGAGCTTATAAAGGATTTTATTTTATATTTATTAGATATAAGATAGATAAAACTAATTATACTAAATGGTATAGTATTGGATTTCCTATTTTTAATGATGTTATAATTCCACAAGTTATTAATAAAGTTTGTTTTAGAAAAACTAATGTTTATGAACCGAAAGATGAATCAAACGGTTATTGTTATGGTAATACCGATTCATTTAGTGATTCTAAAGATATATGTAATCAAACTTTTGAAATAAATATTAGTGGAGGTCGTTCTGGTCTTTATCAACTTGGTTTTATTGTATGTAAAAAGGATGGTACACAAGCGTTTAGAACAAATGATTTAAATAATAATATTTTTAAATTTAGTAGAGATGTTCTTGTTGAATATAATGTTGCTGATTTAACTACTGACTATTATAATTATTATAATGTTGGCAATATTATTAATTATAAAAATAGAGTATATATTGCTAATTATAATGAACATACTGATAATGATGATAGGACTTTAAGTAATGGTAAAACATTAGAAGAAGCTGTTAAAGATATTACTATTAAACTTCGTAATAAAGCTGTTAATGCTTATTATAATGATTATACTACTGTTAATGCAGTTAGTGAAAAAGGTCCATATTTTAAAATGGCTAGCCTTCAAATTACTGGTACTGCTGATTGGCAAATTAAAGATATTAATACAGTATTCAATAATAATCAATATCCTTTTCGTACTTTTAGAACTTTATTTAATGATACAGTTATACAAGGTATTGCAGCACATGAATATTTAAAGATTAATTATAATGCTAAAATAAAAGTAGGTAGGAGAGGTAGTCATAATCTTAAAGAATATCTTGCTTGTTATTGTTTTATTATTCCTACAAGTTATAAATATGAAAATAATCAATCTGTTTATACTTTACCTAGTACAGTTAAAATAGCTTGTTATGTTTATAATGGAATTGGATTTACAGAAGATGCTGTATTTACTAGTGGGCAAGTATTATTTGGTGATGCTATATTTGATATTGATAATTGTAAAATGAGAATTACTCATTCTACTATTGAACCTAGTTATGATTTTAATGAACGTAAAAAGAATGATACTCTTATTCCTGGAGAAGTATATAACTTTTTTATTCATTTTGTTGATAAATATGGTGATGCTAGTAGAGGATATAAATTGTCAAATAAAGATAAGTATATAAATAATATTGTTAATGATGGTTCTCATTGTACTATAATTACTTTTAATTGGAACAATCAAGGTAATGGTAATATTCCATATTGGGCAGTTATTAGTGGAGATATTCCAATATCTACTATTAGTTCTAATATTAAAAGATATATTGCTAATCATAAAATTGTAGTTTATACTGCTGAACCAATAAATAATCCTACTACTAATATATTACTTAATAGTTCTGGTGAACTTGAAGCTACTAATAAAGATGAACTATATGCTCTTATATGTAATTACTTTATTGATTATCAAGATAAAGATAAATATAATGATTTATATGTTTATCAAGTTATAAATAGTGGTAGTTATACTCCTTGTAGTAATCAAGTAATAGGTGCTATTGGTGTTGATAATGAAGCTAAGTTTGGTTATTATGAAAATATTAATGGCGATGAATTATTTAGAATACCTGATTTAATATTTGATGCTGAAGCTATTGGTGGTGAACATACTAGAGGTTTTATATATAATATGAATAATACTTTTAATAAGTTTTATATTCGTGCTAATATTGATACTACTTTATGGAATCAAATTAAAGAATTAGGTTATGTTGGATGGTTTATTAGTTATGAAAAAGTTGAACCTATTACTAGATATACTGGATTATTAACTAGAAAAGATTATTGTAATATAGCTAGTAATATTACTTGGCAAAATAGTAGTTGGGCTACAAAACCCGGTTTTGTAGCGAATAATTTTACTAGTGATAAATGTTATCTATATAGTGGTCGATTTGATATTGATGATAGTATTAAATATGATTTTAATATTATTCGTATTGATGGTAAATGTAAACTCGAACCTTATAAAGAGAAACATGATGTAGTTGATATGGTAGTTAATACTACTTATCCTTATAGTTATAATATGCCAGTTATAGGTGTTATTAGTAGAAATGAATATAAATCTATTGATAATTATAAACTAGTAGTTGCTGACAGTATTGTTGACAATAGAGCAGGAAAAGGAACTGCTCTTGAAATGGATGATTATAAGGAATTACTACTTGATGCTGAAACTATGTTTCTTGCAACAGTTCTTAATTGTACTAGAAATATTTATACTAGCAAAGAAAAAGAACTTGTAAGACTTAATGACGTTTGTTATAATGGTGGAACTTATTCTATTGAACATGGATATAATGGTAGAATGACTTATGATGGTGTTCTTATTTATAATGATAATGGAGTTATAATGAACGAAGGTAATTATAAATTATATACTCCTACTAATAATCAATATTATTATAGTGGTGATGAACCATGTTGGTTTGATATTCCATTCAATGTTTATATTCAGTTTCCTTTATATAGTGATAAGTTCTTTGAAAGTAAATGTTTTAATAATGAACCTAGTAAGATAGCTTTTAGTATTAAAGAAGATACTGACAAGAAAAGTGTTGCTTTTGGTACATTTGTAGAACCTAAGAATAGTGTTGATTTATTTAAAGACCCTATTGGAAATGTTGACCAATATGTTCCTAAACTGTTAACTCAATATCGTAATGATATTATTAATATTACTCGTTTTGATAAAACTATAAGACGTAGTAATGTTATTCAAGATGAAAGTGAAGTTAACGCTTGGCGAATATTTCCTATTGAAGGTTATAAAAATATTACTGAAAATAAAGGAAGTATAACTAATTTAGTTGGAATTGGATATTATCTTTTAGTTCATACTCAACATAGTATGTTTATGTTTGATATAAGTGCTGCACTTAAAACTAGAGATGAAAATGTTCAATTATATCAACCTGATGCTTTTGAAGTTGATTATAAAGAAGTCTTTACTAGTGATAAAGGTTATGGTGGACTGCAAGATGATTTAGCATATATAGTTGGAGAATTTGGTTATATTTTTTATAATGATGATTTTCATAAACTTTATCAATTTGATGATGGTCAACTTAAAATAATGGATGAAGATATTAAATTATGGCTAGATAAATATCATCCTAATAAAGTTAGATTTGCTCATGATAAATTTAATAATCGTATTCTAATTAAATTTGATTATACTTATGATAATATTAATCCTAATACTAAAGAATCTATTATAGAATCACATAATGAAGTTATTAGTTTTAATTATAAAGTAGGTAGTTTTATTAGTTTACATGATTATTATTTTAATAATGCTTGGTCTACTAAAACTAAATGTTACTTTCAAACTGAACATAACAATGATAGACTTAACTGCCCTCTTCATGTATTTACTCATGAATATAATTATGGTAGATTTAATACTCACATGGGTGATGATAGTAGAAGTCTATATTTAGTATCTAAACAAGAAGTTGGTGATGAGCCTATATTAGTTCATAATAGTTATATTGATATTATGGTTAATGAATCTTATGAACTTATTAAATTTCTTGAATTTATTAAATATAAAGTACATAAGATATATATTCCTATTTATAGTGATAATATTAATAATCCTGTTGATTTAAGAGAACATCCTTATGCTGGAGATATACTTCGTATATTTAATGAAGATAATGATACTGATGATATAGATATTAATATTGATAAACTTAATGAATTTAATAAGTATAAAAAACCTTGGTATGAACTTACTCAATATAACTTTAATTATTTCCGTAATGCGATTAAAGAACATCCTAATACAGTAAGTGATAAACTTCGTAGAGTATATGGTAATTATTTTGTAGTTCGTTTTATATTTAATAATTCAGATAACAAGCGCATTGAATTTGAAAGTCTTGAATGTGCTCAAACTCAATTTAGAAAATTATGATACAGTATAGAGATAGACAAAGACAAAAAGCTTTTATTGGTGCTATTATTGGTGCAGCTGCTAGTATTGCTGGTGGTATAATTAAAGGCAATAAACAAAAGAAAGCTCAAGAAAAAGCTCAAGCTGAAGCTCAAGCTGCACAAGACCATAAAGATGCTTTACAAAATGCTCAAGCTTTAACTAGTGCTTATGCTAATCAAGATTATGTTGGTCAATATAATGATAAGCTTACTCTTAAATGTGGTGGTAGAGTTCGACGTAAAGCTGGTTTCGGTACTGAATTTGCTAATGCTCTTCCCGGTTTAGGTAGTCTTGCTAGTTCTATTACAGGAGTTCAAGGACTTGGTGAATTAGGTACTGCAATAGGTCAAGGTATTTCTGCTAATCAACAAATTAATGAAAATAAACGTATTGCTCAAGAAGCTGAACAGCGTAAACAACTTCAAGCTGGTCAACAGCAACTTAATATTACTTCTGATAAAATGATTAATCCAATGACTATGTATCAACGTTCTAGTTTTATTAATAAATATAAATGTGGTGGACGTAGAAAAGCGTGGATTGGTGCTGCTATTGGTGCTGCTGGAAGTTTAATTGGTGGTATGTTTGGAAGTAAAGGACAACAACCAATTCAAGTTAAACAAGCTGACCAAGCTAGTTATAGTGCTCCTAAAACTGGTCTTGAACGTCCTGAATGGATTACTAATGGTACTGTTCAACAACCTGTTATGCCTCAATCAGTATATCGAGATAGGCTAAATGTATATCGCTGTGGCGGTCATAGACGCTAGTCTTTTGCTCTCTGTTGAATTATTATATATAGGTATGAACTATTAATCGACTGATAGGCTATCGTTCAGCAGAGAGCCTTAAAATCAATTAAATTACAATTTCTCATTATATTATATAAAATGCCTAGAAAAGATAAAGTTATTCATATAAGTAATTTACCTAGTACATTTAGAGGTAATGTTACTCGTAATGGAAGATTTATTCAAAATGGTATTCCTCCACTTGGCGGAGTTTATGATAAAGTTGTTAAATCTACTGGTTTAATAAGACTTGGTAATGAATTTCTCTATAATGGTATAAACAATTTAGTATCTAAAGATAATAGAGAAAAATTAATGAATAATACTGCCGGTAGACTTATTAATTATGTTAAAGATTTTAATAAAGAATCTTTTCCTAGTGATGATGAACTTGGACCAACATTTTCATTTAATATTATTCAAACTCCTAGAAGTAATGGAAAAAATCTTCCTCAAAAACAATATGCTGCTGGTGGTAAAATACCAAATGTAGTTGCTGGCGGTATTGCTCAACATCTTGGTAATAATTTCTTTTATATGAATGGAAGAAAACATAGTCAAGGTGGTATTGATATTGGTCCTAGTGATAAAACTGGTATTGAAGTAGAAGATGGTGAAGTAGTTGAAACTAATGGTAATGAACTTAAAGTTTATTCTGCACAACCTATTATTAATGGTGTTAGTCCTGCTAAATTAGTTATGGGTGGAGCTAATCCTAATAAAGTATTTAAAGCTCAAGAAGATTTTAAAGATAGAAATGGGATTAACGATGATGGTACTAAAGCTAAATATGGTAAAGAAAAATATGTAGCTAAAGGATATAGTCGTAAATCTAGAAAATTTGGAGGTAAAGATATGATTGTAAGTATTAGTGGTAATGTTAAGAATGGCTTAATCCATTCTCCATCCTCTACGGGGGGTCTACGCGATAAATTTGCTGTTGGTGGAAAACGGATTAATCGTCATGGAAGAATTTGGGAATATGATGAACAAATTGGAGCTTATGTTCCTATAACTAATAGAACTATTAATAGAACTTCTGCTTATCCTATTAATAAATCTGCTAGAGGAGAAACTATTATTGGAAGTGATTATACTTTTAGAAATGGAAGATGGTCTAAAAATAATAATGTAAATACTAATACTAATAAACCTAATATTGATAATGGAAATCGTCGTCCTCAATATTATGCAGAACGTAGACTTCCTTTATTTGAAGATGGTGCTGGAATTACTAGCGGTTTAGTTAGAGCTGGTTGGAGTCATGGAAATGATAAAGGTGTTAGTATGAATAATACTAATATTCCAAGTTTATCTGCAACTAAATCTAGCGGGAAGACCCCCCGTGGAGGACGAAGTAAGTCAAGTCAATCAACTCAATCTGTTCCTACTAAAACACCTCCTATTGCTGTTTATAATCGTAATCTACCAAAAGTAGAAGCTAATATTCCAACTACTTTACCTGTTTCTACTAGTACACCTGCTAAAGGAACTACATCTTCCGATAGTAAAGGTCAAGGTAAATTTAAAAATCTTACTACTGCTGATTGGATTGGATTAGGTAGTAATGTAGCTGGTAGTTTAGCTAGCTATTTTGCTAGTAGAAGAGCTATTAATAAAATGAGAGGTCCAGGTCAACCTACTCTTATTAGTGCTAATAAACTTAAAACTAAATATAATATTAATCCTCAACTTGATAGAATTAGAGAAGATAAATTTGAGGCTTATCGTGATATTGATTCTAATACTGCCAGTAGTCGTGTTAGTTTAGCTCGTAAACAACGAGTTCGTAATACTGCTGGTCAAGCTGCTAATGAACTTTATGGTAATAAAGAAAATATAGAAACTAATCTTATTAATCAAGATAGACGTAATCAACAAAGTGTTCGTCAATTTAATGCTCAACAATACAATCAATATATAGATAGAAAAACAGCATTTGATAATGGTATTAGAGAAGCTAAAGTAACTAATATTAATAATTTATTTAGTGGTATTAATGCTGGTATTCAAGATATGATTAGTAGATATGAAAATCGTAAAGCTTTAAATAATACTATTGGCGCAATGAGAGCATCTGCCCCTAATGTAGATGATAGAATTATGCGGGATGCTGGAGTTGATTATGATGAATTTATTATTCGTAAACGTAGAAAACTTGGAGGAAAACAATCATGCCGATAAACTTTTATACTCCTACTTTTAGACAACAAGTTAATCCTATTGACTTAAATGTCTTAGCTAGAACTTATAATACTCTTGAACAAGGGCATCAACAAGCTATTCAAACTAAATCTCAGATTGATGCTCAACTTGCTCAATTAGATTTAAATGAAGCTGAAGATGCTTGGCGTCAAGAACAACTTAATAAAGTTCGTAATGCTCTTACTGAAAATATGCAATATGGTAATGCGTATTCTAGTCTTGATGATATAGTTGGAACTTATGGAGATATAACTTCAAGTCCGGGAATGATTGGTCGTTTACGTGCTCAACAAGATTATAAAGCTTATATGGATAATCTTGATAAACGTACTGATTTATCTGAAGATTATAAGAATTATTATCGTACAGTTAATAAATATAATTATCAAGATATAACTGATAAGAACGGTAATGTTATTGGTGGAAGTAAATGGACTCCTATTGATAAAGAAGTTTCTGAAATTCCTATGAATCAAATACTTAATCAAGCACTTCAATGGGCTGCTAAAGAACAAGGTGGTGGTAGTCAAACAAGATGGCTTGATGCTAACGGTAAAGTTACTGATGATATTACTAAATCTGTTACAGGAGAGATTTATTCTCATACTAAAGGTGATTGGCAAAGGTTAAGTAAAGCTAAACTTGCTGAAGCTGTTAAAGCTGTTATTGAAAATACTCCTGGCGCTAAAGCTAGTCTTGAACAAGATTATAAGATTGCTAAATGGAAATATGACCAAAATGGTAGTAATCCTGATATAACAGATAAAAATGGTATTCTGCTTACTCCTGAACAATATCTTGCTAAACGTATTGACCCTTTCTATAATGCTGCGACTTTTTATAATCAAAGTAGTAATACTACTTATGGAGAAGCATGGAAAGCTCAATTAGCTTTAGCTAAACAAGCTGGATTAGGAAGTACAAATCAAAGAAAACAAGCTATTGATAATTTAACTTATAAAGGTACTCCTGTTCGTATTGATAATTTTATGCCTGCTCAAGCTCAAGCTGAAATTACTAGTAATAGACAATCAATAGCTGGATTGCTTAGTAAATATAATTCTGATATTAATATTAATTTAAGCACTGCTAATCCAGATGATATTAGAACTAGTATTATGACTAATATTACTAATCCATCTGATAGAGCCTATGCTTTAAGTTATCTTAATGATATTATTGATAATCAAGAATATATTAATAATCTTAAAGTTGGTAAATCTCAAGATAGTATTGATGGATTTGATACATATAATTCTATTATTAGTTTAAGTGATTTACCTAGTAATAAATATTCAGATAGATATAGTAAATATGTTAATCAGATATTTGGAGATAGTAGTTCTATTAGACAATACTTTAATAACGATGATGTATATAATTCATTTATTAATGCTATTGGTGGAGAGAAAAAAGCTGCTAGTCTTGGAGTAAAATTTGGTTCTGATGGTAATGGTTATAGATATGCTGAATTACCTAAAGATTATCATAAATCTATTTATAGTTTTGGTAAAGCTGTTAAAGAAGCTGAAGATACTAGGAATCCTTTAAATGCTTTTCTTAATTCTGCTAAGACTAGATTTTTTGGTTATGGTGATAAATTTGTTCGAGTTGACTCTAATGGTGAAGAACATCATGCTGGATTACCAACAGGCAATAAAGAACCTTATATTGGTTTAATTGATTATGTTGATTCTCTTAAATCTAAAAATGATGCTGTTCTTGATGGTGGTCAAATAACTTCTTCTACTATTGGTATTAGTGCTTTAACTCCAGAATTAGCTGAAATTAATTTTATGATGAACGCTAATCCTGAAGAAGCTAGTAAACTTTCAGCTTATAAAAAGAATAAAGAAGAACAAGCTATGATGGCTATTCGTAGTGGTATTGATTTAACTCAAGGAGAATCTTATATTACTAGTGAAAATGGAATATTTGAACCTATGACTTCTGAAGATAGAAAAGCTTATACAGCTTATCTTAGAAGTGCTAAAGAAAATGAAATTACTCCTACTATTGTTCGTGACCCAAAAACTGGTGATGTTGGAATTCAAATTAATATTGCAGGTTACTATGATACAGAAGGTAAACTTAAAAGAGAACCTATTACTTTACTTGTAGGTAGTGGTGCTATTGATAGTTCTATTATTCAATCTTGGAATCAAGACACTAGTTGGAGAGCTGCTGGTAAAGTAGAAAATTATTATAATGCTAATAGACCTATTTCTCTTACTAATAATGCTGCATTTACTGGAATTGATAAATTTAAATTAGTACCCAATGGTGGAGGTTTTAATTTAATTAATTCTACTAATAATCAAACTATTGGTTTAGTAAGTAAAGAAAATGCTGTTGATATTGTAGATAATTTATCCCAATGGGAACAAACTGTAACTGCTGTTAAAGCTGGTATGGTAGTAGATGAAAATGCTGTTAAAGCTATTCAACAAAATGTTGCTACTAAACTTGCTCAACTTAGTGGCAGTACAGATCCTTATGTTATTCAATATTACTATGATGAATTAACTAACAATCTATATTAATATGGATGTATTAAAGTTTCTACAAGGTGGTAACAAAACACCTAATCCTGAATATAATCCTAAAACTAAAAAGGGGGCTATACAGCCTCCTACTTTAGTTGATTACAACCCCGGCACTTCTATTAGTGACCGGGGTCGTGGTCATTTATTTAGTCGTATTGCTGGGCAATCATATAATCTTAATCAATATGATATAGATAAATATGCTCCTTATGATGTTTATGTTAATCCTGTTGATGACCCAGAAAAACTTGATAAAGAACGTGCTGTTAATCAAAGTAATTGGGAACAAGGATTAAGAATGATTGGACAGATTGGTAATGAGATTACTGTTGGTACAGCTATTGGTTTTGCAGATTTAGCTGATGCTTTCTATAATATGGTTAGTAATAGTCCTAATGATTATCAATCTGAAATAAGTTCTGAACTTGAATCTTTAAAAGAATCTATTAATGAGCGTTTAGCTATATATAGAGAAAATCCTAATGCTGCTTTTGATATTGGAGATTTTGCTTGGTGGGCTAGTAACGCTCCTAGTATAGCTAGTTCTTTAACTCTTATGGTTCCTAGTACTGGTCTTGCTAAAGGTGTTTCTTTATTAGGTAAAGGTATAAAGTTTAATAAATTAGCTAATAAAATGGCTAATGCTATTAATATGACTCAAAAGAGTAGAGCCATTACTGGTAGAATAGCAGAGGCTACTGCTATTGGAGTTCCTTCTCGTTATCTTGAAAATTATCAAGAAGCTAGACAAACTTATAACGATATTAAAGATTATTCTAAAACTCAACTTGCTAATATGAATGATAAACAAAGAGAAGAGTTTTATAATAATAATCCTAAATATAAAGATATGTCTGATGAAGAAGTAGCTAAAGATATTGCTAAAAATAGTGCTGATATTACTTTTGCAGAAGATTGGGCTAATGTTCTTTTTGATGTATGGCAAGTTTATAGTTTAAAAAACTTATGGAAAAATGCTTTAAGTGGTAATACAATTAGTTCTAGACTTAGAAATTTAAATACTGCATTTAATAGTAATATTGATGATGCTGCCGCAATTACTAATGCTTTAAGTAATAAAACTACTAAACAAGCAATTACTAATACATTAAAAGATGTAGGCGATGATATTCTTCATGGTGTTAGATCTGAATGGACAGAAGGAGTTGAAGAAGCTATTAATTATATAGCTAGTCAAGATGGTTTATATAATGGTAAAAAAGTATTTGATAAAGATATTCCTCAACAAACTATTAAAGATTATCTTCAAGACCCAATGTTATGGGAGCAAGCATTTTGGGGTGCTCTTGGTGGTGTTACTTTTAGTAGTGTTATGAATAAAGCTGGAGAGTTTATTAATAAACGTCTTGATAAAGATTGGACTTCTGCTGAAAAACAAAGAGAAAACGAAATTCTTGGTCGTACTGCTACTTTTCAAGCATATCAAGAAAGACTTAATAGTATTGCTAATGGTAAAAATCCATTTATAACTATTACTGATGAAAATGGCAATCAAGTTAATCCAGATATTATTGCTGGTACTGAAGAAGAACTTCGTAGTATAGCTGAAAAAGAATATATGGATAATATTATTATTAATTCTATGAACGCTGGTAATTTAGGACTTCTTGAAAGTTCTATTAATAGTAAAGAATTTAATGATAATATTACTAATAAACTTGGATTACAACAACAAGATAGTAATGAACTTATTAATAGATTTAAAACTGAAATTAATAATCTTAAAAATGAATATAATACTACTTTAAATAAAGTTAATAGACTTGGTGGCGGATTTGAAGTTGGTCGTATTATAGCTACCCAAATGGTTCATGCTCGTAATCGTCAAGAAAATTATAATAATCTTCTTAATTGGGCTAATGATGTTTTAAATCAAGATATTACAAATAATCATATTGAAGATGTTGATATTAATTCTGATAAGAATGGTATTTATCAGCATATTATTAATAGTATTCAAAGAGATATTAAAACTATTCAAGATAACGCTGCAATTAATAATTCTGTTAAACAAGAACGTATTGCTCAATTAAATGAACGATTAGATGCTATTAATAAACTTTATACTCCTATTGATATTGAAAATAAAAATTATATTCAATCAGCTATTCAACTTCAAAAACAATATAATGAAGTATTTAAAGATTTAGCAGAAGTTGTTAATGCTGAGATTAATGTTGAGGTTAATAAAAATCAACTTAATCTATCTGATGATAATATTAAATCTCGTATAACTTATCTTAATAACTTCTTTGATAATAGTCGTAAAAAGATTGTTAATAAAGCTATGGACGATTTACGTAATGCTTATAAACAATATGGTAAAGAATATGTCAATTCTGTTATTAAAGATGCTAATAATGGTAATAAACCTAATATAGATAAAGTTATTAGAGATGCTTATGCTGCACTTGATTTAAGTTCTAAAGGTAATGAACATCTTAAAAATACAATAGAACAATTAGCTGAGATTGCTGAGATTGAAAATGATGTTAATAATATTCCTAAAGAGGAAGAAATTGCTCCTGTTAATCCTGATGTTAATGAAGTTAATGAAACTGATGTAGATGATACTAACTCATCTCCATCCTCCACGGGGAGTATAGCGGAGCGAAGCGAAGCGGTTCCTAGTGAGCCTACTAATACTGAACAACCTCAATCTCAAACTGAACAACCAATTTCTCAAGAACCTATTAGTACTCCTAAACCTGAAGTTAATAATAATCTTCCAGATGATGAATTTGAACGTGGTCAAATAGGTACTGATTTAGTTTATGAAAGTATTGCTGATTTAGAAGATTCTTTAGGACATGAATCTACTAGTAGTGATTTACTTAATGCTAGACAGTCTTTTATTGATAAACTTAGTCAAGCTGGATTTGAACAAACAGAAGCTAGTGATATAGTTAATAATATTATTGATGGTCTTACAGGAGGTAGTTTATATAGTTCTGTTCAAGATGATAGTACTAGACGTTTATTACTTAATGCTACTTATGCTACTGTTACAGGTAATGAACGCAATATAGAAGCTATTATGGATGATTTTGCTAATAGTGTTGATAGTGAAGGTAATACTAGAGGTAAAATTGTTAATGGTAAAGTCTATCTTAGTATTGGTCAATTAGTTGAATATATAGATAGTGTTACGGGTAATAAAATTATTAAAAATTACTTGTTTAATCAAATAAAAAACTATCTTTACGCTAGCACTAATAATCAAGGTAAATATCGTGCTACTGATGAATCAACTATTAAAAAACTTAATGCTAGACAATTTGTTCAATATGTAGATGGTATTGCTAAAGAACGTCTTGAAAGACTTCAAGTTGAACATACTAATAATGTTAATCTTAAGTATATAATAGAGAATGAAAATGTTAAAGCATTTACTTCTATTAAACAAGGTGATTATCTAGAAACTGAATATGATAGTAAGCTTAAACGTATTAATATACTTGCTAATGGTACAATTATTGGTTATATAGGAGTTCCAAATATTGATAAGTTTGGTAATTATGATATGGTTAATCAAGGTTGGAAATATAATATTCATGCTGAAAATGGTCAAGTTGTTTCTCCACTTAAAGACGCTTTAATTAGTATTCTTGATGGTGATAGATTTGACGAAGAATTTATTGGTCATTTATATGAACTTGCTGTTAAAGAAGAAGTTACACAAAAAGAACTTGTTAATCTATTTAAAGAATTTGAAACTAAATATCCTGATATAGTTAGAGATTTTACTACTCCTGTTGCAAGTTTTGATTTAGCTGGGCATCTTGTTAATCTTACTAAATATATATTTAATCAGCCTTATGAAAATAGTCATGAAGCTAGTATTAATCGTTGGTTTAATAATCTTCTTAATAGTTATGACCAAGCTATTACAATAGTTAAAGGTGATTTTAAAGGTAAGATTAAAGCTGTTAATGTTAAATATGGAGTTCTTAATACTATTGATGATACTAATGGCGAATGGAATGATGTACAAGAAACAGTAGTTGGCTATGATGAAAATATTAACAAACTTGGTGTAGTTGTACAAGGTCAAGTATATCTTAATGGAGAAAGCAAACCTACTATTATTGAAAATCTTACTACTAATGGTATGCCTGTTATTAGTATTCCAAGTAGTGATGGTACTTCTCTATATGCTTTTTGTAAACAAGTTCCATTAAATAGTAATCTACTTAAAGGTGATGCTCGACGTATTATTAATTCTATTAAAAATGAAGTTAATAATCTTTGTAGAGATTATATTAGTGGTAAAATAAGTTTTGGTGAACTTAAACAAAATCTTGGAGATATATTTGGAAATAATAAACTTATTAACGGAGATAGAAATACTGGACTTCAAATTAGTATTAATCCTACTAATATAGGCTTTTATGTTAAAGGTGCACATTTTAATGGTAAGGATTATGCTTTTACTATTAATTCTGATGCTGGTAATTATAAACGTAATATTATTATTAATTCTCCTTATGTTGTTAATAGTGCTTTTAAAATAGGTAAAAGTTATGGTATTAATGCTAGTACTATTGATGAATTAGATAATGCTCTTCGTCCTGTTATTGATGAAATGTTTAACTATGCTCAATTTGCTATTAGTAAAGATTTTATTAATGATAGTACAAAAACTAATGATAAAACTAATAAATATATTTATCGTGAAAATGGTAAAACTATTATAAATATTGATGGTAAAACTTATAGTTATAATAGTTATCAAGATTTTATTATTAGTAATGGTTTAGTTAGAACTAAATTAGCTAATACTAATACTAATGAAACTGCTGGTAATTGGCAAATAGATATTCATTCTAAACTCGATATTACTTATGAACTTGAGGGTAGACCCCCCGTGGAGGATGGAGCAATACCTGAACAGCTATCAGAGTTTATGTTAGATGATACTCTTAATGCTATTAATTTTAATGCTTTTGAATCTGCTATAACTGCTAAGAATTTAACTCGTGGACTTAAAAAGTATTTTGCTAATGACCAAACTGCTATTGATTATATTGATTCTCTTCAAAAGATTGGTATATTACCTAAAAATATTCATGTTGTAGATAGTATTACTGATAATAATGGTAATAAAGTTAATGCTGTTTATCATCGTGATACAGATACTATTGAACTTAATAGTTCTGCTATTGCTGGTCAAAGAGTTTATCGAGTTGTTAATATTATACTTCATGAAAGTTTACATAGACAACTTTATACTAAATATAATACTGAACAAGCTCTTGCTTTAGTTAAACCTATATATGATAAATTTAAAGCTTGGCTTGATACTCAAGATGATGCTACTAAAGAAAGACTTAAACCTTATCTATTTGAGAACTTTAATACAAGTGAAGCTCTTGAAGAATTTCTAGTTGAAAGTATTACTAGTAATGCTCTTATGACTGCACTTAATGAAATTAAATATGATAATAGAAAAGTTAATAAACGTAAGACTTTATTTAGTAGACTTCTTGAAGTTATTGCTGATATGTTAGGCATTAAGATTAATGAAGATAGTTTATTAGCTGCTGCTAGAGATGCTTATAAAGCTATTAAAAAAATGCCTAAAGAAGGTAATCAAGAAGCTATTCAAGGAACTTTTCAGTTTGAAGAAGAAACTGCTAGTACAGAACAAACTGAAAATCCTAATGAAGATAATAGTCAAGATTATAATTATAATAATGATAATCTTAATGATGGACTTAATATGTTTAGTAGTGTTGATGATGATATAGTGCTGAATATGGCTGAATTGACTAGCCGTTTACCAATAGACCAACAGCCCGAATTTGCCACTTTGCTTGACACAGGGCGCATCAGTTTTAGCTGTATGTAGAATTAATCAAGCAAAGATAAAAGTCGCTTAAAACGAAAGAAAACAGCCTCTATGACGATGTAATAAAATTTTACTTTACATTAGTCATAGAGGTATTACTATTAATGAATTTAAACTTAAATATAAACTTATGAGCTGTGGAAATATTAAACTTGTAGGATATAATAATCTTAATAATGTTATTATTAAAGAACATGGTTCTAATAATGCTGATTATTATAGTCTTATAGCTATGGTTGAAGACCCAATCTTTAAGAAGATTGTAGCTGATAAAAGTATTAATGTTAAAACTTCTGGAAGACAAGCTTATAATGCTCTTCTTGAAGCTAGAGCTATTAAACTCCGTAATATGGATGATATAGCTTCTGTTGCTGAAAAAGAAGAACGTGGTTTGTTTAGTACAATTAAAGCTAGAGATACAGCTATTACTTATATGGCTGATATTATGAATAAACTTAGTTTTAATTTTTTATATAATGGTGCTCCATTAAATTTTAATGAAATTAAAAAACGTACTAATGAAACTGTTATTAACGCTGGACTTAAACGTGCTAAGAAATTAGCCGGAAGTGATGAAGCTAGAAATAATGAACTTAATAGTTTTATTAATAATCCAAATCCTGCTACTAAAATTAATGGTCTTGGTGCATTTCTTCGTAAATATGGTGATGCTCAAGATTTTAATTATGGTGCATTACTACGTTCATTAACTAATACTGAATTTAATGAAGCTCTTTTTAATAATAAAAATGTAGCTAAACTTATTAAACGAGATGAGTTATATCAAACTACTGATTATGAAGAATTAGGCGGTTATCTTGATGAAACTTCTACTGAAGGTGATGAAAATAGTATAGATGATGGTATTGATTTAATGACTCAACTTTGGAATTTAAGTATTGGTGAAGTTAAAGATTTTAATAAACACGTAGAAGAAATTATTAAATATCATCTTGCAAGTTTACCTAAACTTACTGCTGCTTCTCAACTTGATAATGGAAGTTATCCTTTTGATACTAATAACGAATTAGGAGTTGTTACTTTTTCTGATGTTAATTACTTATCTAAAATATTATATGCTAGTGCTGATACTAGTAATGTAGATAATTTTATAGCTAGTCTTAAACGTATATCTGAAACTATTCCAAATTGTGAATGTTTAATTCAATTACATGATTTACTTAGCAAAAATAAAGTATTTGCTAATAAGTATATGATGGTGTTTAATAAACCTATTATATCTAAAATTGAAACTTATATTCAAACTGATTCTAATGGTAATAGTTATGTTCGTGCTCGTGTAACTAACCCTAATACTGATTCTCGTACCATTTTACAGAATACTTTTTATAATAATGTTAAGAATAATATTATTACTAATCGTGTTCCTACTGCTCGTGAAAAGTTTCGTATATATGATAGATATAAAAATACTCCTCATGCTAATCTTTATTTATATGATGCTTTTAAAGAAATATTTCCAGATATTAATCAAGCTAGTTTTAATTTAGCTATTGCTAAAATTGGACGTATTGCTATGGCTAATAATCTTATTAATTTTGCTAATGTTATTAATCGTACAGTTGAAAATTATAATAAATATGTAGAAGCGCTTAAAAAGGATAAAGGAACTAAAATGCCTGATAGTTTTATTAATAGAGGTGATACTTCTATTATATATCAAATGGCTGATGTCTTTAAAGATATTATTTATATTCCTGTTGAACTTAATTCTCGTAATCCTGAAGGTAATTTAAGTTCTGATGTTATTAATAGAAGTTTTATTACTAATATTGCTAAAATTATTAATGATGATAAATCTACTGTTGAAGAACAAAATGCTATGGTGGAAGCTTATGCTAAACAAAAGTTTGCTAGTCATCAATATGATTATAGTAATTTACTTCTTGAACATAGAGATAGTAATGGTAATATAATTAATTATGGATTATTTAGAAGAGTTGGAAATGGAACTCCTAAACTTACTGAATATGCTCGTAGTATGTTTAAAACTTCTCTTCTTAATGGTATTAGCGAATTAGATAATAACAATAATGACTTATATCGTAGTATGAGTGATGGTGATTATTTAATTACTGCTATGGGATTATTTATGACTGATATTAATAATTCTGAAACTCCTACTGCTAATTATTTACTTCCTATACCTAGTGATGCTCCTAAAAACTTTACTATTACTGCTCCTAGATATAGTCTTGCTGGATTGCGTAGTCAACTAGAAGATGGAACTAAAATTATAAATAAAGAACATCCATTATTTAAACAATATTATAATATAGCTATTCAAGAACTTACTAATATGGCTCAAGCTGTTAATGTAATGTTTAAGACTAATGCTAATGGTAATCCTATTTTAACTAATGGAGATTTTGAATTTAGTGATACTTATAATAATAAACCTGAACATTTTTATAATCAATACCATAAAGATGGAAAAGGTAATGTATTTACTACTAAAGATGGACATAAAGTTTTAGCTGGTAAAGTATTTAGTTTTAAACGTTTAGTTAGTAAAATTACTCCTAATAGTAATGGAGCATTTAATGAACTAATTGGGTATGGTAAGACTATTGACATCCTCTACGGGGGGTCTACACGTGGACTTAGCTATGTTAATAATCAAGTAGTTCTTAATGGAGAACAACGTATTGCTCTTGAAGATGCTGTTGCTGATTGGTTAAATGAATATATAACTAATGGTTATAAAGAACTTAAAAATAAATATGGTACATTTATCGATGATAGAATTAATAATGAATCTTTAGCTGAGTTTCTAGTTAATGATTATCTTGTTAGAGATAGTATGTACGATATGTATGGTGGTGACCAAAGTTTTTATAAGAATGGTCAAGCTATTCTAAAACGTATTAAAGAAGTACAAGCTAGTGGTAATCCTTTTGGTAATACTGATTTTACTAAAAATGATTTAGATATAGCTACTGATTTATATGATATAACTATTAAAGGTAATGCTGTTACTGTTCCTTATACTGTTAATGGAGTTACTAAACGTAAAAAAGTAGTTTTTCAAGATAAATTTAGGGGTGTTACTATTTATAATACTTTTAAATCTTCTGATAAAGTTGTTATTGATAGACTTGATAATCAACTTAAAAAAGCTGGACTTGATAAAAAAGATAGAGAACGAATATTAGAACCATTTAAAGGTGGAGTTAATGCTAATGATGCTCAATCATATATTACTCTTGAGGAATGGATTCGTCGTATTACTGCTGCTGGTGAATTAGATAAATATGCTGGACTTATTCAAAGTCTTACAGATGATACTCCAATAGATAAAATTGATTGGACTAAATTTGCTAATAAAGTTCAAATTCAAAAGAATTTCTATTATGATTTATATTATGATACTACTGTTGGTATTGAAGTTCCTAGACAAGTAAAGAATGCTGAGTTTGTTCTTATTCCTAAACTTATTAAAGGAACAGAACTTGAAAAAGTTTATAATATAATGACTAATAGAGGTATTCATCAAATTAATACTGTTGAAACTGTTAAAGTTGCACAACATAATAGAATGACACTTTGGAATAATGATGGCGTTTTAACTGATGAAGCTCTTAAAGAATTTGATAATAATGTATTTGATAATTCTGAACTATTTAGTTATAATTATCTTTATCGTCAGCAAGAAGTTCCTCAACATATGGTTGATGCTAGTAATAAAGCTGCTGTTCAGATTATGAAAAAAATGCTTGATAATCTTCCTAATAGAACTGAACTTAATGAACTTAAAGATAAAGTATTTAATAACTATGTAGCTAATATTAGAAATAGTTTTGAAAAAACTTGTGCTGAACTTGGTATTGGATTAGATGATAATGGTCATATTGATTTAAATTCTAATGGTACTATTAAAAATCTTAATCGTTTTGTATTTTTTGATAGATTTAAAGAAAATGCTCAACAACAAGGAGTTGAGAAAGCTCTTCTTGAATTTTTTGATTTAGATAGTGCTGGATTTAATAATCTTCCTTTATTTTTATCTAATATTAATAGTAAACTAGAAAGTATTGCTAATAGTTATTTTAATACTAATATTACTAGGCAACTTATTAGTGGTTGGCATGCTGCTCAGTTATCTGATTTTGGTTTTAAAGTTGATAAACAAACTCAAACGGATAGTAAACTTCAATATAAAAAGATTGGAGAAGTTGATGGCACTCCTGTTTATTATACTGAAATTAAACTTCCTAGATGGAGTAGTAAACTTAAAGGATTAAATATTGAACAAGTTCCTGATAGCTTACGTACTATGATTGGTTATCGTATTCCTACTGAAGGTAAACAATCTATATGTATTATGTATGTTAAAGAGTTTCTTCCTGATGCTTATGGTAGTACTGTTGTTGTTCCTGATGAATGGGTTACTCAAACTGGTTCTGACTTTGACGTTGATAGTGTTTATGGTATGTCTAAAACATTTAATCTTGTTAAAGGTGTTCCAACTGAAATTACTCATGCCAGATATACTAAAGATGAAGTAGGATATATTAATTATGTTAAAGATAATGTAGATAAAGCTAGTCGTAAAATTCTTGGTAAGACTTATAATAAACAAGGTAATATTAGAGCTTCTTTAAAAAATAGCGAAGATGCTATTAATGCTACTCTTGAAGGTTATAATGGCAATCTTAAAGTTGTTGAAAAAATTGCTAATGATGGTGGACTTAAGTCTTACGAATCATACTTAAAACTCCCCGTGGAGGATACAAGTAGTCAAGCTGCTAGAACTAATGCTATTATTCAATCATTTATTGATATACTTAATAATCCTGCTGCATTTGAAGAAAATACTACTACTTCTAATTTTGAAAATGTCAAAGAAGCTAATGAAACTTATGCAGAAATAGTTGGCGCTAATAAAACAACTGTTGCTCCTAGTGATTTCTTTACTCAACTTGATTGGTTTGATGCTGCTACTTCCGGTATTAAACTTAAAGGTATCAGTGTTAATCGAGATACTTTTATGAGTATTGGTAATGTTACTAAGGCTAATCATAGTGAAGGTATTAAAGTTATGTACACTACTGATGTGATTAGTGAGCAAGAAGCTGTTAATAGATATGGTAAAGAAAATGTTGAAACTATTGGTAATAAACATATTCGTATTACTCATAAAAATTTTGGTTGGTCTGGAGATGATAAGAATGTTGATGGTTATTTGATTAATCCTTATAGTTCTCAGACTACTGCTCATATTCTTGATGTTATGAAAGAGGGGGCTATACATAATGAAAATACTTATACGTTTAATGCTTTTAAAACTATTGTTGACTTTGGAAGTAATTATGATACTGCTATTGGATTTATGTGGCAACCTGCTATTGATATACTAGTTCGTAAATGGAAAGAAACTAATAGTGTTCTTGCAGAAGGTACTAAAAATCCGCTTACTGAAGCTATTAGAGAAGTTGCTCATAATCTTGGTTTTGGTGAAAAGATTAATTTTGCTGGACGTAAAAAGCTAATTGAAACTATTGATAAAAGTTATGGTGAAACTTTCAAGAAATTATTCAATTTAAGCGTTTCTGACGCATTTTCATCACCAGACCTTATATTTTCATCAGACGCATATAAATCTCGTCTTAGAGGGGAAATGAATGGTGTTCAACAGGCTTTATTCGATATTTATGTACTAGCACAATTCAATCGGTTAAACTCAATCGGACAGGATATAAGTAATAATCTTAATATTCTTAGTGCTGATAAATATGGTGCTAAACAAAGTTTTTATGCTAGTGATAAAGTATTTAGAGATGCTAGAACTGTTATTGAGAATAGTAATATTTATGCTCCATCCTCTACGGGGGGTCAAACCTTGCTGTTAGAGAGTGTATTTCCTGATATTAGTGGTGGTATAAATGCATTTATTAAATCTGATATATCTAGAAGTAGTTATCCTAGTTTAGCTGCATTTTTACAAATGAGTACTGCTCTTAGTGTTAAAGCTACTCAACAAGTATTTGAAACTGCTAATCCTATATTTATTGATTATGTATATAGAATAGCAGAATGGACTAAAGGTGGAATAATGACTGAAAAGTTATATAATGATTATAAAGATTATCTTATTAATAAACTAGAAGTAGGTAATAACGGTAGTTCTTATCTTAATTTACCTGTTACTGTTGTTAATGGTGATTTTGTTCATCCTAAATATATTAAAGAATATGGTACTGGACAATCTAGAGCTTTAGAAGTTGGTAGAGTTAGTGGTACATTAATTAATATTAAAACAGATGATGTTGTAGTTAAAAATATATTTGAGCCTACACAAACTGAAATTGATGTATTTGCTAGACTTACTCCTGCTCAAAAAGTTGATTGGATTAAACGTAATTTTAGTCAAGACGGTAGTATATTTGAACATATTGAAATAGTTGCTAATGACGAAAGAAATAATCGTCGCAATGTAAATATTCAATATATTAATTACATACAAGGTGATATTACTAATGATGAAGCTCATAGATTATTTGATAGAGCTTGGAATCATCCCAATCCTCTTATTAAACTTACAGCTCTTGATTTAGTTAAATATGCTTTTATTGTTGAAGGTCATAAATTTAGAACTAGAAATATTAGTAGACTTATAAGTAATACTCCCCTTAGAGGATTGAGTGAGGGCGGAATAGCTATTGGAGATATAGCTATGAAAGGTATTAATAACTATGGTTTTATTGATAAAGATAATGTTGAAGATATAATTGGTTTTATTCGTAAGAATTATAATAGTTTTAATTGTCCTAGTTATACATTTAAAAGACTTACTAATAATGAAATTAATTATAATCTAGAAAGAAGTGGTATTATTACTTTTAATGGTCAAGAAAATCTTGATAATGTAGGAATAATAAGAAATGAAGATGCTGTTAATGTTATTAGAATTAATAGAAATTTATATATTAAAGGAACTTATGATGGAACTTTAGCTTATTATCCTATTGATAGACTTGAATCATTTGAAACTTATAATAGTATTGAGCCTAGTATTATAGCTAATAATAATATTCATAAACCATTAGCTGTTCTTCTTTATGAAGGTCTTACTCAACAAGAAAAACGAGATAAATTTATTGATGGTATTAAAGACAATATTAATGAAGCTATAAATAAAGGTTATAAAGAAGTTCCTGAACTATATAGTAAATATATTTCTGATGAGTATTTCCAACCTTTTATGAATACTCCTTTTGAGAATAATACTATATATACTATTAATGGTAAATTTTATCTTAACATTAATGGAACTACTGCTATTAATTTAAGCGATGATTTAAAACAATATAAAGCTAAATATTCTAATATTGAAGATAATAAACTTGGATTGTTTATTGAAATTAATGAAAATGAAATAGATAGAGTTACTAGTAATACAGATAGATATAGTAGTGTTGATGACCAAACTCCTATTGGTAGATTTGCTAAAAATGCAAGTTTAATTATATCACGCGCTGTTCGTCATGGACAACCTGCTGCTCAAAATGTATTAAACGCTCTTAATAATGCTGAAATTAATTATCTTGATAGTAGTAGTCTTTCTGATAATTCTGAATTTTCATTATCAGTCATTGCTAATTATATAGATGTTGAAGCTAATAATATTTTTAACGATATTAATCGTTTTATTAAAATTGATGGTATTGATAAACCTATTAATGATAAAGATGTTATTAGTAAAGTTCTTAAAGATGAACAACTTCAAAATCGTTTCTTAGATGTTATTCTTAGCGCTAATACATTTAAGAATAAATATAAACTTATTAGCGAAATTGATATTGATAGTACAAATCTTGATGATAAAACTAAAGAGAATATTAGAAAGATTCAAAAATTAGTTAATCAAGTTGATTCTAATACTACTGTACATTCTGCTAGAAAAGATTGGTTTGAAAGATGGATTCAATTACGTACTACTAATCCTAATTATATAAGTGGTCTTATGAAAGAATTTGATGCTTATGGTGATACTGGATTTATGGATTATTGGATACAAGATATTCGTGCTAATCGTAACTTTGTATTGCAGAATATACTTAAAGATGTAATGGGTACTGTTGAAGAAGGTCGTCTTAATGGTATTAAAGAGTCTAATGACTTTAGAAATTATCTTAAAGAACTTAAATCTAGAGCTGCTAAAGATGGTAAATCTGTTAGTCTTGATAGTATTATTGATGATGATGGTAGATTAATTCAACCTAATAATCCTGTTTGGGAAGAAAAGATAAAGAAATATAGAGATGCTGCTATTGAAGCTGAACAAAAATTTGGTATTAATAGTGTTGAACATCTTATTGCTTTATCTAATAAAGCTAAATTTATTGATATGACTACTATTCATCAGCTTAAACCAATTACAGTTCAAGATGAATATGGTAATAATGTTACTATTGAATATTCTACTTATATTATAAATCTTGAAAGAAGTTTATTAGGACTTAAAAAAGGAGATGATGGTATTCCTAAAGAATTTGCTGAATATAAAAGACTTAATAGTAAAATACGAGATATTCTAAGCCAAGCTACTGATAATGTTACTACGCAAAGTCAAGATGAAGAACTTGGACGTATATACGCTCAAATGGATAGTCTTACTAGTCTTTATGATGAAGATGGTAATAAAAAAATTGGTCATGATTTAAATGTAGCTGAAAGACTTCGTGCTTATCAAACTAATATTCGTAAAATTAAAGAAATGTTCTATGATAAGCAAGCTAAAGAAGGATTTGATTCTAAACTTAAAGAACAACTTTCTATTATTAGTAAATATGAAAGTCAACGTGATGCTAATGGTAATCTTCTTATTAGTATGGAAGAACTTATGAAAGTTCCTGAATATCGTGAAGCTAAAGAATGGATTCGTAAGAATACTAGATATATTCTTGATATTAAAGATATAGAAGATTTAAATTGGGCGTTTGAAGAACTTAAAGATGCTAATAAAGGTAATAGTGTTCTTAATCTTGCTATTAAAGAATTTCAAGCTAAAGATGAATTTAATGTAGTTGATGGACGTAAGATACCTGAAGAACGTGCAGCTCTTATAAAAGCTGAAACAGTTAGAAAATATAAATATACTAAAGGTAATGGTATGCCTTATGTTGGTATTATTCGTTCTGCTGAAGATGAATTAAGAATTTATCGTGCTGATTTCTATAATTATCTTACAGGTAATAAATCTAAGAGCGAAGAAGAAATTAATGTAGGAGAAGCTATTAATAAAATACTTGAAAAATATTTTGATAATGCTACTAGAACTCTTAATACTGCTGATATTAGTCAAGAAGATTTAGAACAACTCAAGACTGGTTTTGAAGTATTTAATGAAATTACTAGAGGTGAAAAGAGTACTGATAAAGATAAAGCAAAACGTGTTGCTGAATTTATTGAAAGTGAATGTGATGTTACTTATAATTGGAAGCAATATGAACTTGATAAAAATAGAGCTTTTGCTAAAGGTAAAAAGTATTATGATAAATGGCTAGAAGTATTTAGTGAACAAGTTAAAGAAAATGGAACTATTGCAGAAAGACCTAATCGAACTATTTATGGTATTATTAAACCTAAAGATTTAGATAAATGGACTGATATTGATAAAACTGCTGCAATTAATATTCTTCAAAAAAGAACTAGAGAAACTACTACTCAATATTATTATATAAAAGAAAAAGAAGTTCTTGATAAATATGGTATTGATAGTCCGGAATATAAACAATGGTATAGAGATAATCATTATTTTGACCCATATACTCGTACTATTAAACCTATTCGTATTTGGACTACTATGCAAATGATTAAAGATGATGGTTCAGCTGTTGTTGGTAATTATGAACCACGTATTAATCAAATGCATATTACTCCTAAAGAAGAACTTGTTAATCCAGAATATAGTAGTTTTGTTAATAAGTACAAAGTAGGAACAGGATATGATAATCCTAATTATACTAATCTTAATGAATATCAACTTGAACTTATGAATAAAGTAAATGAACTTATGAAAAAGTATTGTTTTACTAATAGTAATAAGCGATATGTTGATATGGGTTATCTTCCAGCTTTACCTAAATCTAAAGATATGACTATTAAAGATTACTTTGAGCAAGCTCTTAGTTTTCTTGGTTGGACAGCCAATGTTCCTAATAATACTAGTTGGAGAAATAATGAAGATTTAACTTTTGATAAAGATTATGATATTCCTAATCCTAGATTAGTTCAGTTAGTTAATAAAGATACTCAACAACTTCCTACTATACCTAGATTTAAAGAACCTAATGAAAGTGATGAAGAATTTAGTAAACGTAAAGCTGCTGCTATTAAAGCTAGAGATGAGATTATTGAAAAAAATAATAAAATTCATAATGATATTCTTAATCGTAATTGGGAAGAAGTATTTAATAGTTTCTTAATTGAAAGTAATAGATATAATGCTGTTAAAACAGTTAAAAATCTTCTTTATACTGCTGACCAAATTATTACTAGTAATACTGCTTATGATATAAATTATAAAGGTAGTATAACTGAAAATAGAGAAGCTAGTGCCGGTGGAGAAATTGAATATAAACAAGAAAAACAAACTAGAACTAGTGAACATCTTAGAAGTTTTATTCGTCGTCTTGTATTTGAACAATATAAAGATAATAAAACTCCTAATCTAGTTAAACTAGGTTCTCTTGCTCAAAATATTACTGGTAGTAAATATATGATGATGAACATTACTGGTGGTATTGCTAACGTTCTTACTGGTTCTAGTAATATATTTATGGAACGAGCTGCTGGTGAATATATTAATCTTAAAGATTGGGAAGCTGGTAAATCTGAATGGATTAAAGGAACTGTTAGTTATATGGCTAATATGTATAGTGAAAATAGTAGTACACTTCAAGATGCTATTATTAAACTTAGTCATGTAGTTGATTTTGATAGAGTAACTGAAGTTAGTACTGTTGAAGGTCTTAAAGAAAATATTCGTAGAGTTCGTGGATTACTATTTAGTCCTCAAGCTGTTGGTGAACATTATATGCAAAATGTTATGCTATTTGCTATGCTTAAATCTCATAGACTTGTTGATAATGGTAGAGGTGGTTATGATATAATAAGTAAAGAAATGTATCATCGTAAAGCTGAACAAGATGCTCTTATGTCTGTAATAAATACTCCCCGTGGAGGAGAGGGCCAAACTCTTCTTGAACAATTCAATAAGTTCATGGATGATGCTAAAGCTGATAATAAAAAACGAGCTAAATATAATCTATTTAAAGCTAATCCTATATTCGATTTTGTTAAAACTTATCTTAATAAAGAACAACAAAGAGAATATATAGCTAAACGTAAAGAACTTATTAAGAATATCGATAAAAAGTTTGCTAAACTTCCAGATGTTTATAATCAGTTTGAACTTAAAGATGGAATTGCTCAAATAAAATCTGATAGTAAACTTACTCTTAAAGAATATGCTAAATTTATTGATAAAGTTCGTGAAGTAAATAAGAAAGTTCATGGTGTTTATGATAAACTTGGTTCTGCTAATATTGAACAACATTGGTTGGGTGGTACGGTTATGCAATATCATAAACATCTTTATCCAGGTTTTAAGAAACGTTATCGTTGGAATGGTTATTATAATGAAACTCTAGGTACTATTGAAAAAGGTAGTTATACTAGTCTTTATGATTATTTAACTATTCCATTTAAAGAAACTAACGTAGGAGAAGTTAATAATGTAAGTGATGTTCTTAAAGCATTTCAAATTTATGGTAAGAATTTACTTTCATTTGCTGTTAATTTCAAACTTAATTATGAACTTCTTCCTGAACATGAAAAAGCAAATATTAGACGTAATTTAGGTGATTTACTTTATGTAGGTGCTGCTATTATTGGAGCAATTGCTATAACTGGTATGGGAGGTGATGATGATGAAGGTATTATATATAATCTTATGCTTTATCATGCTGACCGTCTTGCTTCTGAAGCTGCTTCATTTACTCCATTTGGTGCTTATGCTGAAGGTAAAAAGTTATGGTCTAGTCCTGTTGCTATTGGACAAACTATTAATGATTTGCTTGGTACTACTGCTATGGCTGCTAGATTTCTTATTGAAGAAGATTTTACTGAGGAATATACTACTGGTAGATATAAAGGTATGAATAAGTTTGAAGTTATGGCTATTCGTAATATACCTGTTGTTCGTAGTATTAATCGAGTTCTTGATTTACCTAATAATAATAGTTATTATAAACTTGATGAAAATATACTTAGTATTATACCTTATAAAGATATAGCTAAAGATATATTTGAATAAGCTGGACTTGAATCTAGTAAAAAATAAGGGCTTGCCTATGGTATCACTACCTAGACAAGCCCTATTTCTTTTATCATTAATAACTTAATAATCAAGAACTATTTTTCCATCTTCATTTACAATAACATCTTTATCGCTATACATTTCTTTATATAACTGTATAAACTCTGTATAATTACCTCTGAAAATATAATTATGATTAACTATATAAACAGATTTACGAGTAGTAGGTTTAATAACATTAGCAGTATAAAGAGTTTGAAGTGCTTTATAAAATGTATGAGTAGAAATACCGTAATATTCAGTTATAGCACTTTCAGTAAATTCAATAACATTACTCATATAAGCTAAATTTCTACATATATAATTAAATAAATGTAGAGTAGCTTCATTAAAATAACGTTCTTTATCAAGAATTTCCATTGCAACTCCTACATAATCTCTACCTTTAATACCTAATTTATTAATATTATAAGTAGTATTAGTATCATAAATAGTTGGAGCTATATTACTAGCAACTTCAGCAATACGTTCTTTTTGAGCATCAACAAACTTCTTAATAAGTTTAGTATTAAAACGATAAGAAGCCTGTCCATTAGCAATATCTTAATTAAAACCATCATCATTATTACCAATAACACACATAATAATAATAAAAATTATAATACCAACAACAAATAGTTTTCCGCTATATTTATCCATAGCTTCACTATCACTAATATTATTAGCAACTGCTAATAGTTTAACACCACCAAATACAAACCCAATAAGAACAAAAAATGCAACCATAATTATAATATATTTAAGTTTAACAATAAGATAAAAATAAACCCCAGTAGTAAGACTAGCTTAGCTACCGAGGTTTCAATCGTGCCAACGACTATAAGTTTAAGGATTAGTAGAACGCTCCGCTTCGCTACGCTCAACTCCCCGTAGAGGATGGAATAGACTAGTATTCATTCAATCAATATAATCATTATTATTAATAACTATACTAATATTACTAGCATAACTACCATTCCATCCTCTACGGGGAGTATAGCGAAGAGTGCGTAGCACTCGTAGCGGTTCCAAGCTAATCATTAAATTTAATAAAGCCAGCTCTATTAGAGCCAGCTTTACGTATAACATATAAACCATTAGCATTAATACTATTTACTTCTTTAGTCCATATTTAGCCCATTGAAGAACAAATCCAAGACCTTCCCAAATTTTATCTTCAGCTTTAATTCGAGCATAATTAGAACCAACATTTAAATCAAAGTTTTCAGGTTTTACACAAGCTGCTTGACCATGAACTTCAAATCCAGTAAGACAAGTAAGAGTAGTATTAGTTGTTTTAGTACCAACTTTTACATTTTCAATACCTTTAATAAATCTTTTAATATCATTTTCTTTAAGAACATCTCCAGTAGGGTCTTCAAGTTTATCTTCATCAAATTGTTGAAGTTTATCAATAAGTTCTTTAACTGTCATAGTTTATTCTTTTTCAAGTTTGTTAATAATATCTTTAATATAATCACTAGGAAAACTTCCTTCAAGTCTAGCTAATTCTTTTCTTTTATAATCATTATCGACTTTAGTAATAACAGTAGTAGGAAATTTAGTAATTTCTTTTCTTAGAATATCATCTAGATTTGTATTACGAATATTAAGAGTAATATCACAATTAGCTTCATTAATAGCATCAGTTATATTCTTAATTGCTATTTTACAAGCATCACAACTATCTCTAGTAAAACAATCAATACGTATCATAACACAATAGCATTATTTTTAACAGCTTCTTTAATAGTATTAGGAACTCTAAGAAGAGTATTCTTAATCATTTCAGTAGTAAGACTATCAGAATATACATAAGTAGCATAAGTTCTCCAACTATCTTTAATTACAACAGCAAACTTATTCAGATTATCAACATTATTTTGAATATATTCTACTTTAGTATTTTGATATTTCCACATCCAAGCAATAGCATCAGCACATTTAGCACGAGTTATACAATCATGTTCATCAATAAACGCTTCAACAAATATATTATTTGTTTGTCTTGTAGGTTCATCTCCAGTAAGATAATTAATATCATTACGAAGTTCTTCCCAAGTAACAGAATTACTATATCTTTTATATTCTGTACCATCTCGATATATAATACAAGTAGGATATTCAGTAATATTCTTACCAGCAACAGCCTTTTCAAGTATCATATCTTCAAGAATAAGATGGTCAGGAAGATTTTTAAAATTACATTGAACATTAGTGCCAAATAAAGCTATATTAATAGCTTCTCTCATAGCTTCTGTTTTATCTTTATCAGCACTTTTATAATAAAATTCAATTTTAACCATAGTATTCGTATAATATAATGAGAATTTATAAAATTAGCTATTTTAAAGCCCCACATTGAATGATATTCATATCGTGATAGATTAATCACAATAACAATTAAAATTCAATGTAGGGCAAAAGAACTATATCTATGACTCTCCTAACAACTTGCGAAGATATTTCCTAATAGTGTAATCGCTTTGCACACCACGTAAAATATCACCATTACAATAAGCAGTAGGAGCATCACTAATACCAACATTACGCGCTTCTTGCCTACCAGTATCAGTATATAGATTATACCTAATAAGATTAAACCTACCGGCAAACTCAGGAAGAGCAAGAGCTTTGTGAAGCCTTTCTTCAAAAAGTTTACTAACATTACAATCAGGTAAATAGAATAAGATTAACTTTTTCATAGATAAACTTCATTACCTTCAATTTTAGCATCACTAAAAAGACTTTTAAAACTTTCAACACTTCTACACCATAAAGGTTCAAGTCCATCAACTTTATAAATAACAGCAGGAATCCATTCACCTGTATCTGGATGTTTCATTTTAGTAATACTAATAATTATATATTCATTAGATGTTTTATTATGAATATAACGAGCACCAACTTTAAGCTTTAGCTGCTCCACCGGTTCCTTCTCCAAATCCTTTGTTTCCACGTTCACTTTCTCCTAATTCTTCAATAGATTTAACTTCTTTCCAACTAATACGTTCAGCACTATTAATAATTAATTGACAACATCTATCTTCACCATCACAATTATATGGCGGAGTAGAAAGTTTACCAAGAATATTAGTAGTTGTAATTCTAACATTATTAAGTTTAAATCTAGCATTACCAACCATACTATCAGGTAAATGCATATGTTCTCTCAACTTATTAACTATTTCAGCAAGAGTAGATACAGCATGAACTAAATCTCTAGAAGTACGATTCTTAAAAATAATAAGAAGTTCCCCACGATAACCCCAATCAAGAGTACCAGGAGCATTAGGCATATAAAAGTCAGATTTAGTAAGATTACTTCTAGGACGTAAAGACATTTCATTAGGTTTACCATTAGCATCATTTCCAATATTAAATGCTAAACCTGTATGATAGATAAATCTATCTTTATCTTTATCATATTCACAATGAATAGGATAAACATCCATACAAGCATCACCTTCTTTACCATAAGCAGGTAGAATAGGTTGAACATTACAATACTGTTCTACATTTACAACATCTCCACTAAGAAGTTTAATCTCTTTCAGTTTAAATACTTTTACTTCCATATATAATTAAATTATTAAATTAAAATAGCTTCTGCAAGAGCAAAAGCATTTTCTATTTTTCTAGATTTATCACCATAACAAATACTATCAAATCGCTTAGTACCTTCAATATTATCTATATTAGAATAATATCCACTAATAGCATTAACTGCACCCCAAGCTGTACCAAGAATATCTCTTTGACCTGGACCATCAAAATAATAACTATAAGTATCAGAAATAACATTCATTTTTCTACTACTTATTTTACTATCAGTTAAAGCTAAACCACTACGATAAGCAATATCTTTAATAGTATGTCCTGTATCTTTTAGACGTTGAATTTCATCACTAGTAAGAAGATTTTCTCCAATAAATTGAATTACATCTTCATCAGTAACTTTAATAGTAGCAAGTAAATTACAATATTGACCAAATTCTTTAGATTTAATTTTACTAATTCCAAGTATTTCTTGCGCAACAGAAATCTTATTATGAACACTAGTTGTATGTCGAAAACTAACATAATTACTACTAGTATGAATAGCAGCATTAAGAGTATTTTGACAAATAACTCTAATAGGAGTAAATAAAATCTTAACTCCACCACTACCATCATGAGTATTAGTAAATACTAGATAATTTTCAACAGGGTCACCTTTAACAAGAATATTATTAGGAAGTTTAGCACTTACAAATATTCTCTCACCATTTCCCCAAAATCCAGCAGTTTGCCAAATAGCAGAATTTTTACCAATAGCGTCATCAAAGAAATTAAAAGCATCATTGTTTTGTACAATAGTATATTTACTTTTAACAACACCTAAAGGAATATTGTAATCAGTACGATAGGTAGCAAAGGCGTTATCACACTTACGATAAATGTCAGTACCAAAAACATGAGCGCCTTCTTTTTGTTCTTTAATAATTCGGTCAAGTTCTTCATCAGTTCCAGTAAGTTTAATAGGCATTTTACCAACTAGTTCACATTTAGCTACATTAAAATTAAGTTCAGCTTTAAGCATAACTTCTTTAGCAGTAGCACAATCTGATACATCAATAGCACCAGAATAAGCCCAAGGTTTACCTTTTACTTTATACATATTATTTATGACTTATACGTAACATAACACTTTCAATATCTCTAACAGCTCGGTCTTTATTAACACCATAAGTATCCATATACCATTTTATTAATTCTTTTACTTTTTCTTCTAGTTCCATAATTAGCAAGATTAGTAGTGTTGACTCCCCGTGGAGGATGAACTTAATTCTGTCCTCTACGGGGAGTATAACCAAATTATTTAATAATAAGACTAGTATTTTCAACAAGTTTAGCTATACTAATATCTCTACCATCATTAAGAATATTCCTCATAGTAGTTTTATTAACACTGCTGCTTCTAGTCATTTCATGTTGATGATTAAAGAAAGTATTAAGTAAATCAAAATTAATTTTATTAGCTAAATCACCAATAGGCTTTTCAATTTCAAATTTAACTTTAATACAATCTAAATCATCAAGCGTAAAATAACCTCCAGTTTCTTCTCTAAGTCTAGCAGATTGTTCAGGATATCTTTCAGTAAATTTATCATTAATTTGTTCAAGAAGAACATCTCTACTAAATGAGAAATTACTATCAATCATATCATTATCCCAAAGAGATTGTAAATGTTCAAGAACTAAATCAATAAATATTTGATTAAGATTTTCATCAATCTCAACACATTTAGTATTTTTAGTATATAGTTTACTATCAACTAGATTAATAACTTTATTACCAGATTTACCTAAATCTCCATAAGTAATAACAGCATCAAGCATAACTCCTTTAAGTTTTTCAGCATTGTTTTCTTTAGTTTTACGAAGAACAGCTAATCGTTGCTCTTCCTTTTTACAAGATTCAGCTTCAAGATTAAGTATAGTATATGCTTTACGATAACTATCAAGTTTAGATTTAAGACTTTCTTGTGTAATAGCAAGACGTTCTTCAAGTTCAGGAGTTAATTCACCTCCATTTTCTTCTAACTCAAGAAATATATCCTCAAGTTCAGTAGTAATATTATAAATACTTACCATTACTTTCTACGTTTAGATACATTATAAGCAGAACGATAATAAGGATTTAAATAACCAAATAAAGTAGTATAAAGAAATTCTTCACCATCATTTAAGTCATCAGTGAAATTAGTATCACTATAATTTTCAGCATGAAAGTGTTTAAGTTTATCAATCTCTGAAGTCATATCCAAGTTCCATTAAATTATTTCTAATCATACCAGCTATAATTTTAGCATTAGGATGAGGTTTACCAGTAGTTCCATAATAACGTAGGTCAATAATAGCTCTCCATTCATCAATAGAATATGTATAAACACATCTAGTAGCAGTATCAAGAGGAAGAACACCACGAGCATCTTGACGATGCATACCAATATCTACAAGAAGTTTATATTTATTAAAAGAATCATTACAACTATTTCTATAAATAGATGCTTTTTTATGAGAATTGCACCATTCTTCAAAAATAGGTTCATTATTTAAATAATCTACTTCTTCATTAGTCATCCAATGAGGACGACAAATATTCCCATCTTCATATACATATCGAGTTGATTTTTCAGCAATATTATTAGGACTAACACGATTTAATTCACGAGAAGTACTAATTTGTGTATCAACACAAAAAGTATATCTCATCATATGAAATCCTATTTCAGTATTACAAAAATCTTCAATAGGAACAATATATTTAGATAGATAACCAAATTGTGTTTTATGGTCTAAAACCCAATTACCATTAACAGTTATATAATAAACATGTTTTTCATAATGATAACTAAAACCAATAGTATTAGCATAATTAATAACAATAGTTTCTAAAGTTTTATCACTATCATTAGCTATTATATAATAAGTTCCATGACGAAACATACTCCAATGTTCATCATTAATAAGTCGTTTAATAGTAGCTTCATCATTACCACTTGTTCTACCATAACAAACTCTTGCACATCTAGCAATATGAGCTTTAGTATTATTTCCTTGTTGCCAAAGTTCAACTTTAGGTTCAACTATTTTCATCTTCTTGATTATTATAAAAATCTTTAACTACATTTCCAAACACAGTATAAAAATGTTCTTTAGGCATAACATTAATAGGCTGTATAGAATCAAGCTCTTTAAAAAACTCTTTAAGACCTTTATTTCTAATCCATAAAGTATCATAAGTAGCAGTTATATAATTATCTTTATCTATGTCACAAGCTATAAAGCAAGTTTCACTATCAAGTTTATCTATACATTCTTTACATACAATAGCCTCAGCTATTTGTTTACTCTTACTAGCATCTTCTTCAACAGAATTTCCAAGTGGAGTATAACCAATAACTTTACCACAACATATACAAACTCTAGCAAGAGCATTTATACCAAAAATAGGATGTAATTTCATACCATATAATCAGTTACAAATTTAAGAACTTTATAGAAAAGACCAACAAGAGTACCAGTATTATCAATAACATAATCATCTTTATTAATTGTTATTTGTTCACTTTCGTGACTGTCATGATTATCATTATTAGATTTTCTATCTACTCTAATTATCATCCCTCCACAATCTCTGATAGCTTTACATTCATCATTATCAAATCTAGCATCAGCTATAATACATTGTCCTTTACTATTTCTTATATCAAATGCTTTATTCATAGTATAACGAATAAAAGCTTCTCTCCAAAAATGATTTCTAATAATGTTAGTACCATAATATTGAAGAAGAACTCTAATTTTAATACTAACATTATTATTATATAAAACAAGATATGAGGATAAGTCATTATATTTTAATATAGCATCATTACATTTATCCACAACATAAGTAGCATCTTTAATATTAGTAGAAACAATACCAGTCTTAAAATTATAATAATTTTCTTCTTTAATATCTTGTCTATCTAGAAGTTTACGGTCAATACCACAAAATTCAGATATATCATCTTTAAGTTTATCAGCAAAATGAATAATTATTTCATCATTTTCGATAAAATCATTTTTATAATAAAGAAGCCAAGTATCATAACTAGCTTTCATAATACCATCATGAAGGATATAACTAATCATAGAAGCAACTGTATCTTTACCGCTTCCTTTAAATCCTTTAATACCAACAATAGTAACTTTATTAATACTCATAATAATTTGTTTTTGTTTATCAAGACAAATATAAAAATATAATAGGAATTTACTAGTAATAATGATGCTGAATTTAATGTTAAATATCATAGTGAGAATGACGCATTTTAAGGCTCATTATGACACGCAAATCTTATCGTGATAGATTAATTATTCTGATATATAAAATTGAATACAGGCAAAAAGAATCATGTCTACGAGCGTGTCATATACAATTTTACACCCATGTAAAACAGAAAAGCCTAGCACATCATATTGTGTACTAGGCTTCACCTTATTCAATATCTATATGATAAATAATACAAAAATCATTACGTTCTTCTACAAACTTAACATTAATATTAAAATCATCTTTAGACATAACAAAAGAATTACGCAATCTTGTATTGAGAAGTCTAATAACTATATTAGGAATATATAACTTAAATCCAGTATTAGCATCTCGAATAATAGGAACACTATTATTAATTATATTATCATTATACAAAATCACATAAAGTTCATTACTTTTAGTTATCTCGTTATATCTAATAGCAAAATTATAACTTTTAGCATCATAATCAGTAAATAGAATAATAGATTTATAATAACAACTAAAATAAGATTTAGTTCTATCAAAATTATTATTCTTAATTACATTATAATCTAGTATCTCCATTTATAACAACAGTTTTAATGTGAAATGGAACTCTGCTAACGCCACTTCGTTCGCCATATTCTATATGAACAGTTCTACCAATATAAGATTGAGAATCGAATAAAACTTCTTGTTGAACGATATGACTAGTGCTTAAACGAGTTTCAAATTTTTCATTATTAATATCATTTTTACAAAGAAGAATAGGTAAATCACGTTTCTTTTCTTTATAAATATCAAGAATTATAAAATCTCCCTCAGCAGCATCTTTAAACTTCTCCATATAATTAGCTCTACGTCTACCATATTGATAATTAGTTTTAGCATTACGAAGTATAAGACCTTCAAATCCTAGATTAATAAAATGATTTCTAGCGTCAATAGCTTCATTATCATTAGTAATATATTCGTTATGAAGAATAATCAATTGTTCTTTATTATTATAATGTTCTTTAATACTATTAAAAGAAGTAGGCTTTTTAATATGATAACGATACATATTTCTATGAGCTTGGTTACCTTCCATCATAATATCATAACACCAAAATTGAAGAAGTTTATTTTCAACACAATTAGCATCTTTAACAAAATGATTAATTTGATTTATAGTATAGCCTGGAAGATAAATCTCACCATCAAGAGCAACATACCCATCAATCATATCACTGATAATATTTGCAGGAATAATAGAAAGAAGATAATCACTAAGATTCTCCAAAGTATTCCAAATAATGCCTTCACGACTTTGGAAACGAAGCCTAATAGGTTTAAACATATCATTTTGAGTATAAGCAGTAATAATACAACGTAGACCATTAATCTTATACTGACCATACATACAACTGACTTTTTTCCAAACATTACCACTATACGTTTTAGCAAGCATTGGAAGTAGAAGATTACTATTTCCATTAGTAAGGTCTTTAGGTAGATAAGTATTTAGAAAATTAAATAGTTCAAGACTATTCTCATCCTCTACGGGGGGTCTATCTTGCATATCACATATTTCATTAAGATATTGATAACCTTGTTTAATCTTCTCATTATATCTACTTTCAAGTTCTTTATTACCATCTTTTTGAGTAACAGTATAAACTTCTTTACGAATATTACCTCGAACAAGACCATAAAAAACAGCGATACTATTAGTATCACTGTTAAAGCTTGCCCACCAAACAGTAGGCATACCATTATTATTTCTACGATAAAGTTTATTCATTATGTTCACTTATTTTTAAACCATTAAATGCAAAACTAACAGCTTTACCACCTAGAAGTTTAGCTTTACGCTGAGCAATCGTTTCCTTTTTAGGCTTAATAGCCTTTGCAATACCGGTGCTAACATCAATGGGTTTACCTGTAAAGACATCTTTTGATTGATTAACTCTGCTAGCACTTCTAGTGCGTTTCCTTGGTTCTTTACTATAATATCGTACTGGGTTTCTTCTCTCGAAATCAAGATTTTTTTCATGTATATCAATAATTCTTTTAATAATACTATTACGATAATCAATATAACTTTGAGCTTTTTCTGGATGATGTTCTAGAACAAGATAAAGTTTATCAAGAATATATTCAATACTAGAAAGAGCAATACGATAACCATAATTAATAGTTTGTCTAGGACGAGAACCATCAGGATAAATAGTAGTACAATCTAAATCTTTAATATAAGATTCGATTGCATCAGCCATCGTAGATTTATCAATAACATAATTAATATATCTAATATCTTTATTATCTAGCTTTTCTTCATATCCTTTTATTATCATAGATTTTCTTTCTTACATTTATAAATAATAATACGAGTTGGTTTACCTATAAGGCAATGATTATATTTAAACCATTCAATAATATCAAATGTAGAATAAGTTTTAGCTATTCCTTCAATAAGAGCATAACCTTCTTGATAATTAAAATTACTATGAATAGTTCCACCATTATCAGTATCAAGTAGGCTAAACTTTTTGATATATTCAACGTCATCATTAGAAGATAGATTAATTTCTCCATAACAATAAATATCTTTTTTATCAATACGTTTACCATCTACATTAATACATTCCCATTTATCAAGATTTTGTTCATCTTCTTCAGTAATTGGACGCATAACAGTATATGTAATACCAGCTAAATTTTTAGTATGGCAAAGTATTACCTTCTTCCGTATCCCAAGTAAATTCAGTTTCTTCTCCATAATTATCTTCTATATATTTAACAACTTGTTGAGTTAATTCATTAATAACATTTATAGAATAACTACTTCTCAATTCAGCAAAATCTTTAACGCCAAGTTCTTTAGGAATAATAATAGGTATAATATCATAATCATTCTTAAGAATTATAGCTTCCATAAGACCAGTTCTATCATTATCCATAAGACTAATAAGAAAACCATTTCGATTAAGTTTATTACGAAGCCAATCATATTCAACTTGACGAAGTTTATAAGTTTCATGCGGAATATTAACAACACCAATAGTCTTAGACTCAAGGGTAGACCCCCCGTAGAGGATGGAATGATTAATACTCTTTAGATAACATTCAAGACTTAATCTATCTTTAGTAGATTTAGTTATAATAATAACGTCATAATTATCTAATTCAAGATTAATAACTCCTTCAATAGTATTACTATTAGTTATAAACTTAACTTCAGTTTTCTTATTCCTATTTGGAAAATACAGTTTAACATTAACTATTCCTCTTTTATCTTGCCCAAGAACATATCCATAACATAAATCTGTTTTATTTTTATCGTAAAAATATTTAGGAATAGGATTAGTAGAACGATTAATATAAAATTGGTCAACAGGATAAACAAAATGAGTATTAAGAAAATTAAGATTAATACCAAATTGTCCCCAATACTTAGCATCTAAATTATTCCACGGACGAGTAACAAGTTCAATAATAGGTTTATGATTACGTACATTACTAATAGCCCTAGTAATATTATAATCGTTGTTTTCATCTTTATCTTGTCCATAAATAATATTTCTAAAAGTATAAGCAATATGTTTAAGAACAAATAGAAATTGACTTTTAATAGAAATATCAATTTGCTTATGAACAATTTCAGAGAGTACAGTTGCAGCAGCATCTATACAATCTCCCCACCAATATCCAGCAAAATCTCTTCCTTTAAGTTTATTCCTATTATCATATCTAAAACCAAAACTAGGATGAGTATCTTCACGAAAAGGACTAGATATAAATTCTCCTGTATCTATACAATGTTGTATATCTTCAACACTAATTCCAGTATAAGTGCTAAAAATAGTAATTTGACTCACTTTAGAGAAAATATAATCTTTAGTTAAAATAGTATTACTAATATTTCTTTTCATAATATTTCTAATTTGACCTTTATCGTGAACATATAAAAAAAGAGGACTAGGTACTAAAATAGTACCCAATCCTCTTACATACAACTATTTAACTAACTTTAATTTTTTAAAATGGCAAATCTTCTGTTGGATTAGCAAAAGCACCAGCAGCATCATTACCACCACCAAATGGACTAAAATCTCCACCGCCATTAAATCCACTAACAGGATTTATAGGAGCAGCAGTTTGAATACCGGGCATTACACCAACACCAGGCATAGCAACATTTGGCTGTTTAGCTTGTTCGGCAGATTTTTGATAAACAATACTTTCTTTATAAGGGTCAATATGCAAACTAGGAGCAGATTGTTCTTTATAAAGTTCAATAACTCCATCATTGATAAATGTAGGAAATCCTAAATCACCAAATGAAGATTTACTTCCAACAACAGCACGCCATTTACCATCATTCTTAACGAAACGAAGAAGCTTCATCCAAATAGTAATAGGTTTACCTTTAGCATCATTATAAACAGGTTTACCATTATTGTTAAGTAACTTAACATAATTTTCAAACACAGTTTTATAACCAGCTATAACTTCTTCAGCTTCAACAGGTACATACTGCATATTTTCATCAAAATCTTCAAAAGGCAAAGTAAGAGCATCAATTTCTTCTTCTGTTAAATCACGACCTTTAAGAACAAATACATTATATATATGTTTCATAAAGCGGAAAATGTTATCAACTTTCCAAGCACCTTTACCGCCAGGAATAGTTTCAACATTACTTTCAGCAGGAAGAAGGCGTTGAGTTACATAACGACGTTCATTGATATTTTCATGATTACTAGCAAAAGTAAATGTAAGATAAGGAATACTCATACCAGCAAATGAAGGCATACCTTGAACATCATCTTTCAGTGTAGCCCAATCAACTTTAACATCTTCAAGATGGCCAATAAACAAGCCATTAGCTTTGTTGCAATCAGTACGTTCATCAAACTTTTTACGAGTTACATCACGTAAATCATTATTAATACCTCTACCTCTACGTTTTTTAGGAGTTTGTACTTCTGCATTAGCAGTTTGTTCAGCACTTGCTACAACAGTAGCTTCATTCTCAATTTCTTTGTTTGTCGACATAATTAAAGTAATTAAAAGAATTATTATATAAAATAAGAGCTGCACTATTAGCAATACTAACAATGCAGCTCTATGTTCAAGATACTATATTTCTAGGACGAAGATTTGATTATTCAGCAGTTTCTTCTTTTTCAGCTTTCTTACCGATACGAACAGGTTCTTCATCTTTATATTCGGTAAGCATTGCAATCTTAACAACAATATCTTTATGACCGTTATTAACAACAGCTTCTTGCAAGTTATCAATATCTACTGTATAAACACGATTCTTAGAAGTAGCTTCTTCATCAGTCATATTAGATTTTAACTGTTTCCAAACATTAGAATCAGTAAAGTTAAGAGTTACACCAATACCAGACAAAGCAGCAGTATTAGCACATTTAGAACCTTTAACTTTAACAACTTCATCACCTTGAATACAGCTAACCAAAAGTTCTTTCTGTTCATCTTCTGTAATACCTTCACGACTAAGAGCAGCTTTCAGTTCTTCATTAGAAGAAGATAAAGCACCTTCAAGAGTTTCTTGGAAATAAGTATTAACATACTTAATCTTATCATTCTTAGTCATACGAACACGAGTAGTACAAGGATTACCATTCTTGTCTAATTCAGCAATACCTTTAGCTAAAGCCCAAATATCAAATTCAGCATGAACAGCCATAGCAGCTTCGGGAGATTCAATATCCAAGCCTTGTTCTTCACAGAAAGCAACAACTTCGGGTACTTTATTGATAATAGCATTATCAATATTTGCACAGTTATTAATGAACATTACATAATCACCATGAGCAATGCCGAGAGCTTTAGAAACTTGGGCAGTCATACGGAAACTACCAGGAGTAGAAACAACTACCAATTCAGGTTCTTCACTACCTGCTCTTTGACCAGCATTAACAATACCCATACCAAAACTCAAACCTTTCTTAAAGTCTTTCATAATTTTTGTAATTTAAAAGTGAATAATATCAGTCATACGACTGTTTTGTTTAATAATAATTTCTCTAGTTTGTTTATGTTATTGAATTTCAGTAATATCAATAATATCTTCATTACTCAAATCAATACCTTGCATAGTCTTTAATTCTTCTGTGCTTAAACAGCCCATAATTAAATCATTAGCAATTTCACGAGCACCATAAACAAATGCTCTATGACTTATCATTATTTTAGGATATTTCTTATAAGTATCTTTTTCAAAACATCCAGCAACAATAGCATCTTTATAAGTAAACTCACCAGTAGCAACCATATTACGTTCTCCAATTTTACGATAAAAACGATAACTAGTAATATAATCAATAGGAACAGCAGGTATTCTATAAACAGGAACTTTACCAGTAGAAGCAATTTGTTTAGCTTCAGCAGTATTAGTAGCTATTTCAAACTTACCATTAAGTTGATATTCTTTATATACATTACCATTATAATCTTTATAGTATTTAACAGGATAAACATATATATGTTCATGGTCTTTATCTTCTGCATTTTTAGTTTGTGCCTCTTTGGGAGTAAGACACTTAATACAGTCAGATGGAAGTTTATCTTCATCATAAGCATTAAAGCCATCTGTATATTCGTACAGAGCGCGATAATTATCTACTTTTTCCCAACTCACGCTGCCTTTGACAAGTAATGCCTTAATAATGTGAACATCAACACCTGTTTTACCTTGAACTACATGAATATGTTCAATGCAAGTAGAAAATGGAAGTCTAAGGTCTTTAGCTCTCATTGCAATAGCAAGACCATCTTCAACAGACTTAATACCACATTTATCACTACGCATAACACGTTTGATAAATACTTCAAGACTTGCAATTTCAGCTTCACTCATATAATTAAGCTGATATGGAGCAACAGAATGTTGAACACCATGTTGTTTTTCAATACCACTATTACTAACAGCAACAGCAGTATCATTAACTTTAACTTCTTTATCTTCGTCCATTCTATCAAAGAGCGATTTTGATTACACAACAAATGTAACTATTATATTTATACTAGCAAATAATATCATCAAAATTTTGAGCACTAATATCAGAATTAGCATTCTGTATAACTTCATGGTTAACTGATAACTTTTCCTTTTTAAGACTTGCTTCTTCGATAGTACCAGCTATATAAAGTTTATGTACTTTAAGTTTTGATTGACTACAATTAACATTATTATAACGATAAATAAGTTCATCTATTGTATCACATAAAGGTGAGGTTAAAATCCATTCGTCTACGCTTGTTTCTAGGCTGTCAGTTGAATTATTTTTTATAGATAATACTCTTAATAAGCCATCATTAAAAGACTTCAAATTCAGCGTGGAAATAGCTTTAGATTTGATTATTCTTGGCTGTCCTTTCTTGCTTCCAGACTTGTACAAAACAGGAATACCATTATCATCAACTAGAACTTTATCCTCAATTTTATCATGATAATCACCACAAATTTCACCTAATTTATCATTAATATATTTAGTTACAGTAGCAGCATATTCACCTCTCTTACTAATAATAAGAAATCGTTTATCAGGATTATCTTTAATAATTTCAACTATTCTTTCTAGCTTACAAACATTATCAGAACATATAAGCATACGTTCACGAACAATATTATAAAAAGTCTTAACTCGTTCAGCAAGAACAAGAGGATTATAACATTCATCAATTTGTTTACTAAAAGGATTAGTCATATCCATATCAGCACTCCATCCATTATATTCAGCTATTTCTGTAATATATTGAATAGCACTACGTCCGTCTTGAGTACCATTTCGAGCACATTTAATATTATCAAGATTACCAAATACTTGAATAGTCTGAGTAATAAATTCAGTATATTTATCGTAATTAGTAATATCTTCTTGACTAGTAAATAAAATCTGCTCTCTGTGTTCCTCTACGGGGAGTATAGCTCGCATACCACTAGAATTTAGAATATTATTAATAGGTGGAATATTATTATAAATCTTAGTTAACATAGAAGTATCAATAGTTTTTTCAGTTAGAATCATAAGTTTAAATCTAGCATGATTAAAAACTGTATTACAAGATAAATCCCATTCGTTAACCCCAACAACAATAGAAATATCATAATTATAATTATATCTACTATTAATATAAGTATGAGTAAGAATATTAATAGTATCTATATTTATATTATGATTTTTAAGACCATTAACAATTTCAGTTCTTCTTTTCCAATTATCTGTAACAATAAGTATTTTAATATTATCATTCTTATTTCTCATAAGACTAATAATTCTACTTATAATTTCACAATAATCAACAGGCGGAACACAATTAATAGTTCCAATACCTTTATATTCTTTAGAACCCCATTTATTAATTAGTTTATCATAAGTTTCTTCAACTATATTTCTCATCCAAAATCATCTTCATTAAAAATAGGATTATACATACCACTATATTTTTTAATTTTACTTTTACCTTTACCTTTAGGAGAAATTTTAAGTTTGATAGGATTAATAATCTTCATAGCTTCTTGATAATAAAATTTAAAATTAATATCTCTATGAGAAATATCTTTATCATCAAGACTATTAATAACTGTTACAACAGAACCAGCTGCCATTCTACTACGAGAACCATTTTCATTATGAACTTTTTCAATAATATAGCCTCTATTAGAAACATAAAATCGAACATATCTTTGGCAAACAACATGAGTAACTTGTCCATTTTCAATCTTAGTTTCTTCTACATGAAATTGTCTACCAACATTTTGAGTAAGACAAAAGTCAAGAATATTAGTAGCTTCTTGAAGAGTATCCATTACAGGTTTATTCTTAAGAAAATAGTTTTCAATAGCTTGAGCAACAATAGGCATAGAATAACCTTTAGTTAAATCTAAAGAATACATCATAGGATTAAGAGCACCTTTAGATTCAATTTTAAGCTTACCTTTAGACCTAAATTGAGTAATATAATTATTAACATCACGAGCTATAAGACTATGAACAACATCACTATCTGCTTGCATTCCAGTAATATTTTGCCACCAAGTAGTAATTTCTTTAAATTTATCTTCTTGACTAGTATAAACTTTTACCATAATACCATCAGTATTAGCACTAATAATATGAATATTATCTAGTTCAAGAGCTTCGCATAACATGAGAAGCATAAGTTGTCCATTAACAGTAACTTTAAGAACAGCAAGACGGTCATATAAATCTCCTTTTTCAAATCCAAGTTTACCATAAATACTATTTATGACAATCTTTAGAACTAAAGCAAGAATATCTTTAACAATTCCATCTATGTATTCTTCTTCGCTATGTTTCACATCAACACGTTTTTGTTTCATCCAATTAATTAAATTACAAAAAGCATTTGTATCAATATGAGCAGGAGCAACTTTATGAACACCTATTATACTAGGATAAAAACTAGCAACATCAAAATGATAAATGGTAAAAGGTTTACCCCCCGTGGAGGATGGAGTTAAGTAATCACCATAAGGAGTAGTTGAATATAACTCCATAGGAACATCTTGACTATGTAAACCTCCAGTTGCAAGAGTATAAGTTATATCTCCAATTTTAACATTCTCACTAAAGGCATCTTTATTAACTCTATAAATTGTAGTTTTATAAAGTTTATCAAGTAAATCTTGAAGTTCTTTAGTTTTAAACTTAATAAAAGGAAAAATAACCTTTTTAAAACTCATAGCAGTTCTTTCAGTTTTCTTACCTTTCCATTGTTCAGGAGCAAGACCACTAAATTTACTATAAAATTTCTCAAAAAGAATATCAGCAGTTTTACTACGACTAGAATTAAGAACATCAACATCATATGCTTTACTAATAGCATAACGAGATTTAATTTCTTCTGGATAAAGACGAACTATTTCAGCTACAATGAAAACATCATTAAGATTATAATACATCATAGGTTCAATATATTCATCAAGAATAAATCTATCCCATTTATCTACTAGCTTATTAAGCTGACTAATACTCATTCCTTTAAGATTAGGAATTTCATCGTATAGTTCAGCTTCTTTTTCATTAATATCAGGAAGTTCATATTCTAGAAGTTCATACCATTGAAGATTAATTGAAGTTTGTTTTAAACCTTTAGGAACAGGTTTACGTTCACCAGTTTTACTATCTACAACTACACTTGCTTTATTAAGAGCAAATATACGCATTACATCAACACCTGTAAATGGTAGCTTATATTTTCTAAGACTATTAAGATAAAAATCAGTTTTAAATTTATCTTTATCATCTTGACTAGAAATAATAGTTTTACTAGTTTCATATAACTTATTAATAAGTTCTTTCGTACTATTCGTACGCATATAAAAACTAAGTAAAGCAGCAATCATAAGATTATCATAATTGAAATTATTAAATCCATACAAGTCAGTACGAATAATAGTTCCATTAGAATCCTTATAACATTTAGTCTTATTAATATAATCTATCATAGAAAGTAATTGACTATCATCTGTATATGTTATATAAAAACTATGTTTTTCAACAGTTTTAAGACGAGCCTTAATTTCTTCAACAGATAGTTTTTGAACTAAAGGAATAGGTTTATTATCAGCATTAACACAATCTTTAAAAACTTTAAGATAACTATTAATACTAACAAAAGTAACAGAAAAGAAATTTCTTAAAACTTCAACATCATAAGCTATACAATTAATCATTTATATAATTTAATCCATAGTTATTTCTATTTTGATTAACCCAATTAATATCATCAGCAAAACGTTGTTTAAATACATGATAAAGATTATCATCTTTAAATTTAATAAGAGGAGAATAATTACTAAATACATATTTACCGCCAGTAGCCATAAATCTAGGAATTGGATTATCACTAATACTACGATAAGTATCACCAAATATAAATAGATACTTATAATTAATTCTAGCTAATTCTTTCCATAGAATATTACGACATTTATCAATAGCAGTAAGATATGTATTATAATTATTAGAACAAGCACATTTAATACTATAAGTCATATACACATCTTCAGTATTATTACGTCCAGAATATTCATCATAAAGATTACCAATATCAGTGAATAATTGATAATCATTACAATAAACTCTATCACCTCTAGGAAATAGGAAAACAACATCTCCATGAATACTTCCTCTACCACCTTGTATATATTTACCTGTATTAAATATACGATTTGGACATCTTTCACAATCAGGATATTCGTCAACAGTTTTACTTGCCATAAGATAATACTAATTGATTACTAGCGCGAGAACAAGCAACATACAATCTACGAAGCATTTCATCTCTATTAGTATAAGGATGACCATATTTATCATAAATCATATCGTTAATATCTACAAATACATTTTTATAAGTAGAACCTTGTGCTCTATGAGAAGTAATTGCAAAACCATAATCTAAATCTCTACTAAATAAAATCTTACCATTACTATTCGTAATATTAGAAGCGATAAGATATTTACGTTTAAAATCAAAATACTGTTTCCATTTACTTCCACGTTCAGAATTACTAGCTTTTTTAGCATCATCAATAAGACTAGTCAACTTCTTATAATACATCTGAAATGTATAGTTATCATAATGGTCAATAACAAATAAAGGTTGAGTTATAGCACCACCATGAATAGCTTGAAACTTAATAAGAAATCCTTTAAACTCATAATCATTATCAATTGTATCAACAATATCTTTAACAATATATTCTTCACTATTGTTTATAATAATATCATTAAAAACATTAACAACAGTAGTATAACTCATTATTAAATCGTTACGAGTAATAAGACTCTTATCAGCATCTTGAATAATTATATGTCTTACATGGTTATTCCATTGTGCAACACGACTATTAGTATAAGCTATAATACGATACAAATCAATATTTTTAGTATATTCTTCATCATTGAAACAAGTATCAATTAAATCAGAAAATTCAGTTTGACCGCAAACATAAAATCCTTTAGTTTCCTCATTATAATCTTGTCTATTTTTAGATATATAATCAAGAAATCTCCATCCATTCTTACTATCTATATCTTCTCGAAGAAGTTTAAGAAGTTTACTAATAGGATTATTATCTCCTTGTCGTACAACTTCTTTAAGATAATAAGTATTACTAGCAATAAGAAAAGCTTGACTAGTTTTCTCATTAACAGGTGGAAGCTGACTAGAGTCACCAAGCATTATAACTTTAATCTGAAGCTTCTTACATTTATTACTAATATACTTAACAAGTTTAGCATTAAGCATAGAAGCTTCATCAATAATTAAAACTTTAAGACCAGCTAGTTTATCTTTTCCAATAGGATTAAAGGCAGGATTTTCAGGATCAAAATTTTCAATATTAACATCAAGTCTAAAACCAAACAATGATTGAATAGTATTAACTTCTTTTCCACCAATAGAATTACTAAGAACTCTACAAGCTTTATGTGTAGGAGCAGCACAACCTATAACACCACCAGACCATTTGCAATTATTAATAACATATTTAATAACAAATGTCTTACCTGTACCTCCAGCACCACAAAGAGCATTAATATATTTCTTATCATCCCAAGGCTGTGCAAGAAACTCAATAAGTTCATGCACAGCTATTTCTTGGTCTTTAGTAAACTTAATGTTAGTATCTTTTCTATTACTATTAGCAATATTAAGATTACCAATCATTACAATTCGTTGTTTACATCAATAAGATTATTTTTAACTTTATCTTCATATTCTTTCCATTCTTGAAAAGCTAAAATAGTAGATTCACTATCACCACGATTATAACACGTAGTAATATGAAACAATTCCTTAGCAAAAGGCATTTTAACAATTTTACCTTTAGCTATAAGTCCAGCAGCAAAAGGAATATAAAATCTAGTGTCAACAGTTTTTCTATTTTCACTATCTCTTATAATTTTAATTCTATGATTATATTCATCTAATCGACGAGCATAAACAACTGTCTTTCCTTTAGTTCTGTAACTTTCACCTGTAATGCTATATAGTTTGCCATTGTATTCTACTTTATAAGTACCATCAACATATCTAATAATACCTTCACATTTAGCAACTATAATAACATATTTATTGACTATTCCTTTCTCTTTGGATTTACCTACAACTCCAAATGAGAATTTAAAGCTAACCATAGCATACTATTTTCTTTTAATAGTACGCATACGTTTATCAACAGCACGAGTAATACCTTTAAAAGTATTATCCTCTGCAAATTTAGCTTTACGAGCAGCCTTTTTAGAAGCTTTCTTAGCAGCAATTTCTTCATCACGTTCTTTTTGTTGTTGAATAACATCAACAATCTCAACATGATAACCACAATAATGAGAAAGAAAATCAATCTTACCACTAGTTCCATTACCAATAGAACTATTCTTAGCTACTTTAATAACTTTACTAGCAGGATTGATTCCAATAACAGCGCCAACATTATTAAGTTGACGAACAACAGAAACTTCATCATACTTTTTCATAAGTACTTTACATTTTTAAAGATTAATAATTATATATTTAATAAAAAGATAAATTACAACAATAGCAATATCTCTTACAATAGCCTTATTAAGTTCCTCACCACTGTCATATCCATTAGAAATAAGATAATCAGCTTTAACATGAGAAATTAATATAATAACACAAATAGTAATAAGTAATATCAAATCAACACTTTCATTCATATCAATAGTATTTAAATTAATAGCATTAAGATTAGTAGAGCCACTACGCTACGCTCCGTGGCGACCCCCCGTAGAGGATGGAAGCAAGCTAGTCATCAACTTTCGCTTTAATATTATCATTAAGTTTATTAAGTTTATTAATAAAATGTTCAAGAACTTCTTTATTATATTTACTATCATTAATAATAAATTCAATATTACGATGAAATTCTATATCTTTAATTTGAAGTTTATTAATATCTATATTAATTCGTTCAATCTTTTTATATAGACTAAATACTTCATAAATAAGATATAAAATACATCCAATACAAACTCCAAGAACATATTGAGTAACATTTTCAATCATAAAAATAATAATAAAGTTTACGAATAAGTTCAAATCTAGTATCAGTAATATTATAAATTTTAAATGCTTTAGCAACAAAATCAAAATCACCATATTTAAGTAAAGCATCTATATAATCTTTAATATCACTAAGCCATATAATAGCAATAACAGAATATCTATCACTATCAGTATTAGTAATATATTGACCAATACCTTTAGCAATAGTATCAGCAGTTATATCATTAATAATAAACTTATCAGTAAACCAATTATCTTTTATATACTGTTTATCAGTATATTTATCACGAAAGGTTTTAGATAGTTTATTACATAAATCAATATAAGAACGAGCAGCAGTTCTATTATTATGATTAACAAATTGAACATCTTTAACTTTAAGAGTTAAGTTCATACCACATTCAATAATACGAACTTTAATTTGTTTTTTATCCTCATTAATATATAGAACAATAGCAAGTTTATCTTTCCAATAGCCAGTATTCAAAGTAACTATATCATAAAGTTTAACTTTAAATCCAGATGTAATAGTACCATCAATTTGTTTATAAGTAATATAATTCATAATAAAACTGTATTAAATTTTTAGTTTAACATTTATTAGCTAGTTCTTTTGCCCTGTATTGAATCCAATATTAATCGTGATAGATTAATCAGATTATATATGAAAATTCAACAGAGAGCAAAAGAATCGTATCTATGAATGTATTATGAACATAAATAGTTAGTCATTACTAGCAGGCTCATTATTCTGTTCATTATTCTTACCATCACGTTTAAGACGTTCTTTAAGAATATGTTCAGATACAGAACCAAGTTTACATTCACTAACACAACGACTAACACCTTTAGCGTGAGTTACAGAATATACAATAGGATAATTAATATATTTATTATTACCTACTGTACGTTCGATTTTAGTAATTCCAACTTCGGTTACAATACCAACACAAACACCAAGCTTAGTTTGATTATGATATTGATAAGTATATTCCATATAAACTACTTGTCCTTTTTTAAACTTAGCTTGTTCTTCAATGTATCTATCTAATAGACCATCAAAAATAAAAGAATCATAATTATCCATTTTAATTATATATTTAAAGTTAATAATATACATACTAAAAAGCCTAGCACTATCTTCACAGACAATACTAGGCAAATCTACAAATACGAAATCATATAAACGAAATGTTTGATACAGACATTGTTATTACTAATTTCACAATCAATAATAACATCATTAACACCAAATCAAATATGACATATAACACTTGGACTATGATAAATATTAATAGCACTATCTTCACAGACCGTACTATTACAAAAGTTACAATTAGAAATTAAAACGGATAATAACAATATCATAGTTTCGGAGTTCAATTCCTCCATCATCAGCAAGTGAAATAACACTATTATCTTCACAGACAATAGTGTTAGAAATATAATCAAAAATTTATGTGGGATTATTTAGTAGATTTATTTGCTTTTCTACGTTTAAGTTCAGCATAAATTTCATCATCGCTAAAATTCTTAAACTTATTATTTTGTTTATTATTATCAACAGATTGATTAACCATTTTAATCATTTCCTTATATTCTGCATTAGAAGTATCAATAATATGTTGAGCTATAAAATGATTAATTTTAGTATTAGCATTAGCAATATTAATAATCATATCTTTAGCATATTTAGGAAAAACAGCAATGATAGGTTTAAGAATATCTTTATTTTTAATTATAGTATCCCAACGATTAATAAGCCAATCAAGTTCAAATCCATTTTCAGTAGCAAGTTTAATAATATCTTCTTGAGGTTTACCAAAATTATTAAGATATTTTTGTTCGTTAAGAACATATATAAATAAAGCTAAACCTCTAACATATTGGTCTTGAGATAAACCTTTATCTTTAATATCATTAATGAATTTATTAATAAGTTTGCGATCTTCTTTATATTTACAGGTATCACAAGTAATACTATCACAAGATTTACCAAAAGCTTCATCAAGAATAACTTTAATATTAATATTTTCCATAATTTTATTTATTCAATCATAATAACCAAAAACATCATTTTCAGGGTCAACAATAGGACTATCATCAACTATTGGTTTCCAAGCAATATCGTCAAAATCTTGACTTAGACATTCTGCATGAATTTCAACACCTTCAACATTATTATTGAAATATGTATCATCTTCAACAAAATAAATATCAGTTCTTTCCATATCTTTATATATAAAATAAACTCCGAGTAGAGGATGATTATCATCAACGTTTTAACTATAACAAACCCAATAAACAAAATGGATAAAAAAGGCAAGAATATGAGAATTAGCTTTAACAAGCTCAACAGCACTATCCATCCTCTACGGGGAGTCTATACTACAAACTTAGTTAGCTTCAGAATCTTTATTCTTTTTATGAAGTTCAGTTTCAGTATCAATCATAATACCAATAACTCGTTGACTATCACTAGCAACATCAGCATGAGCTTTAACTAAAGCATCAATGAATAAATCATCTGTATATCTATATTCTCTACGAAGACCACCATCAGCAGTAACTCTAAACTTATTCCATAAGAAGTCAACATAAGCACCTTTAGAATTACATATTCTTCCATCATCTTCAAGAGTATGAAGAATATTAAGAGAAGTATGGCGTCTAAATGCAGCATTGAATTTAACAATACAAACTACATCAAGAATATGTTGAGGAACATTAATCCCAACAGGAACACCACGTTTATCAGTCTTAGCATCTTTAAAATCATTATCTTCATTAGCTTGACTAACAACAGTAGTTTGTTCTTCCTGTTTACGAACTTTACTTTGTTTCTTCTTCCTAGCTTTATTCTTAGGCTGAACAGTTTCACTACTAACAACAGCATTAACTTGTGTATCTTCTTCAGGAACAACAAGTTTACCTTCTTGTTTAGCTTCTTCTAAACTTTCAGACATAGTTTTCTTTCTAGGCTTAGATTGAACATTACTAGTAGCATTATCAAAATTTACCATAACACTTATAAGTTTAAGATTAATATTATTATCAGTAGCAATATTACTCTACTGAACAACACGACAAATATAATAATTAAATATAATACTCCAAATATATTATAATTTATTTATACTATAATTCTAACTAATAATCAATAGCTATATTAAAATAACTAAAATCATTATAGCAATAGGAATTAACTTACCACGAGTATAATAAATATCAATAGTATCAAGAGTATCATTAGTATAAAGAGAATCAGTAATATCAAGAATATTAAGAATATAATTAGTAATACCACCAGTAATATTAGCATGACTAGTATTAATAGTAATTATAATACTGATAGTATTAATAGTGCTATTGTTAGCTAGAACTAATGCTATTAGTTATTATGATTAGAAGTCTTATTAGACTTGATAATACTGTTAGAGCTAGTCTTAATGACGATTGTATGACTAATAGTCATGACGAATGTCAATGAGATGATAATGATGATAGAACTGATGATAACACTGGTATAACTAAAGGTTATAATGGTGGAACTAGAGACTATGATAGTATAACGAAAAGTTATAGGAGGTATAACGAAAAGTTATAAGAGGGAAAGAAAGGGAAAGAGAGGGAAAGAAAGGGAGTTGAAACAATAGGGTTAGATTGATTATTAGGAGGGGTAGTAATAGGATGAAGAAGGTTAGGAAGAATGGCAGCGGGATTAGTTTTTTCAGCATGACTATCTCCACACGTATCTTCACATCCATCTCCATCATAATCACATCCAATTCCACCTCAACCTCAATTTAACCCTATTTGAACCACATCCAACTCCACCATCTCATTCTCCACGAAATCCACATTCACCACATTCATCTCCATATCCTCTTTCTCCACATTCAATACCTCTCGTCACCTCTAATTTCACCTCTATAACTTTTTGTTATGAGAGTAAATCTCCATGACCAATATCAGTATAACAAAATGTTATGAGAGTAAATCATCATTAATTTCATTAGTAGAATTATCATCAGTAACTACATTAAATTCATAATTATCAAGACTATCATTAATAATACGAGCGATACCTTTTAATTTACCAGCAATACCAAGTCTACTCTTATTAACACTATCATATACTTTTGTTATATCTTCAGCATTACCATTAGTAGTAATATCAGTAATAGCAAGAAGAATATCAGCATTAGCAGGATTAAGATTAATAAGTTCAACAGAAGTAATAGAATTATCATTCTCAACTTCAATAGTAGTAATAATACGATGTACTTTCATGATGTTTAATATTAGGATAAGAGCTATCAGAACTTGCAACTAGTTCATGATTGATAAGACTTATCAGACTGTTAAGTTCGTTTACTTCAATATATTTAATGTTGATAATGAGCATTTCCATGTTGAACACTAGCAACAGCATCAGCAAAACTATTGTTGATAACATCAGTGCTACTAACCCGAAGGTCAGTAGCACCATGTTCATTAGAACGGTAAGTCGTCATCGTTCATTACAGTAGCAACAAAACTAGCTGCTTTAGCTTTAGCCTCACGCTTGGCAGCAATGACAGCACGAGCGTCCTCCATAATCTGCTTGATAAGTGCATTATATGCACCAACAAGAACAGGGTCAGCAGGCTGTTCGATACCTACAATATGATATACATATCTATCATAATCCACAACATTGTAAAGATTATCTTTACGAGTAAATGGATTACGGTCTTGTACACCAGCAGGTACAAACTGGCAAAGAACTTTGACAGCAACACCAGTCAGATACATACTAGCAAAACCAGCTTCAGCAGCTTCGCCAACATAGTTGACAAATCTACCGTAGAACTTGTCTTTGCGCATTACAAGCAGTATCTGATTGAACGGCATCTGAATAGCACCAAGCATACCCATTCGATGTGTACCATCAGGCATACTTTGAGCACCTTTGACAGGACTAGCAATAGTAACAAACGCATTGAGATAAGAATTGCCATTACGGCCTGTACGTTCTTGACAATCAATATTAGTAATGACAGTAGTCATTACATAACTATGACCATCAGTACAGATGCGTCTAATAACATCATCAATGGTTTCCACTTGCGCAGAACTTTGGTTATCTGTATCAACAGTAGGTTGAACAGGTTGGTTAACATTCTTGGGAGCAGCAGCAGCACCACCTTGTGCAGCTTGTGCAAAATCTTTAACGTTTGGCACGACTATTAAGTATTTAATTACGCTAATCAGTAGCATTACTGACAGTTGTTTCGTTTCAACTGCAAAGTATTTAATGTTGATAATGAGCAACATCATCTAGTAGAGATTAATCTCTACTAAGATAACTAACAATAGCCGATAGTATTCCAAATACAACAGCAGTAATCTGTTCATCACTAGTTGGCTCTACTTTCAATGCTAGTATGATAGCTGGCATCATCAGTATGATTGCAACTAACAACAATGGTTTGTTTGTTTTCATAATGATTGGTATTAATAGTTAGTAATGTAATGAGATGAATAATCTCAAAATATTTAATGTTGATAATGAGCAGGATTATCATTAACTCTATCAACTTTAGGCGGGGGTAGTCAATCAAGTTTAACATGACCGGGGGTTATACTCACTAGCCTCACTATCACATTAATAAACTTAATTATCACTATTACTATCCTATCACATTAATAAACTTAATTATCATTATCATTATCATTATCACTATCACTATCACTATTACCTGTCTCTTATACACATCTCCGAGCCCACGAG
>ERZ1026978.37-NODE-37-length-99167-cov-31.817076_pt1 | contig 99167 bp, 61 predicted proteins | sample MGYA00519560_ERZ1026978 | MGnify/ENA primary metagenome ERZ1026978 (study PRJEB26926, sample SAMN06164401) | human gut metagenome | biome: ENVO:00009003; feature: ENVO:2100002; material: ENVO:00002003 | host: Homo sapiens | place: USA | collected 2012 ... | reverse complement strand
TCACGCAGGACGAGCTCGACGCGATCGTCGGGGAGATCAACGACACCCCCATGAAACTCCTCGGATACAAAACGCCCAACGAGGTATGGGACGAGGAGATGGCCAAGCTACAATCAAAACAAGCCGACCCGAAACCAGCCGTTGCACTTACAAGTTGAATCCGGGAAAGTTAATATCAAACGAATAGTTGATGTGACATCGATGCTGCGCGATATATCTGACGTCGCTTCTCTCGCCCCGCCCGACTGCGGCCAGTAACCTCCCTCGTCAGAGGGAGAGATTACTAGCCAACGGTGTTGCCATAGATTTGGGCTTGGAGATCTTTGCGAGCAGTCTCCATACGGGTGATTTGGCCGAGGAGGGTGATTTTCTCCTCGCCATCCGGCAGTTGGGCCATGCGGCGTTTGGCCAAACCGATCTGGCGCATGAAGCCCATGTCCAACAATCGGGTGAGCAGTTCGGTGGCATAGCGCTGCTCTTCCGGCGTGGCAGGGCGTAGCTGCACGGCGGCCGCACCACCGCCGACTCCCCCAGGCACGTTCGACTGCGGAGGTTGTGCGCCATTACCACCGTCGTCGCCAGGCAGTGGCAACGGCATGACGGCCAGCTCGTTGATCACCTGATTCAGCATCGGTCCGCCGGCCTTAGTGAGGTTGTGCATCCACAGCCCCTGCGGGGTATCGTCGGATGGCAGTCCGCCGGCGGCCGCGATCGCCTGGAACAGGGTGCGGAACACCGAAGTCATGAAATGGTCGATGGTCAGCTGCCCGAACATGGTGCGGTCGATGGCGCGCGGCACCTGAATCAGCACGGCCATGAACTGCTGTTCGGCGATGAATACGGCGTCGTCGATTTTGAAATATGCCTGTTCGGCGGCGTCACGGCGCTCCAACGCCTTGCGCGTGGCCGGATTGGCGTATGGGTTGGTGCCGGGTTCCACACGCGGCTCGTCACGCTCGAATCGACGTTTGGGCGCGTAGGCGTCCTCATCGCGTACATGCATCTGCCGGCGCGCGTTCATCACCTCGCGGCGCATCACCTCAAGATCCACGCCGATACGGCCCGCGGACTTGCGCGCGTAAGCGTCCCATAGGGAGCGGTCGCGAATCTGCGCCACCAGCGGGGCCACGGCTTTCATCGCACCCACTTGGCCGGGCGTGTAGGTCAGGTCGAACCGGCTGATGGCGGCGTCGATCACGAAGTCATACAACGGTTTGGCGCGGGCGATCAGCGAGCGCACTGCTTCGTTGCCTCGCTCGATGCGCAGGTCGCACGGGTCGAGATTGTCGTCGGCCACGGCCACGAAGGTTTGGGAGAGGAAGGCCGAATCAAGGCCGAAGGCATGCAGCGCGGCTTTCTGGCCGGCGGCGTCACCATCGAACGTGAACACGATGCGCGAGCTCAACGGCTGGTCCTTGACCTTCAACGGCCCGACCAGCTGGACCGCGCCCAGCGAATCGTCGGCGATCAGGCGGCGCACAATCTTGGCGTGCTCGGCGCCGAACGCCGTACCGCACGTGGCGATGGCGGTGTCAATGCCGGCCAAGTGCATGGCCATCACGTCCGTATAGCCTTCGACGATCACCACCTGTCGCTTCTTGACGATGGCGGATTTCGCCAAATCGATGCCGTAAAGCACCTGAGTTTTGCGGTAGAGCTGCGTGTCCGGCGTGTTGATGTATTTGGCGGCGATCTGATCGTCTTCGTATAGTTTGCGCGCGCCGAAGCCGAGCGTGCGGCCGGTCGAATCGCGGATAGGCCACGTCACGCGGCCGCGGAAATAGTCATAGATGCCGCGCTGGCCTTGGCGGGCCAAGCCCGCGTCGAGGATTTCCTTCTGTGTAAACCCCTTGGAGGCCAAGTGGCGCACAAGATTATCCCAACCTTGGGGCGCGTAGCCGCAACCGAAACGTTCGCAGTCGGCTTGGGAGAAGTTGCGGCCTCCGAGCAGCTTGCGGGCGGGCAGTGCTTCCTTGGTCAGGATCTGGGAGACGAAGAAGCGTTGGGCTTCCTCGCAGGCTTCCAGCAGTCGGGTGCGCTTGGAGCCGGTGTTCTCGCGGTTCGGGCCGTTGCCGCTGTTCTCGTAGTGCAGCTCGATATGGTACTTGTCGGCGAGCAGTTCCACGGCTTCACGGAAGTCGATGTTTTCGGATTGTTCGACGTATTTGAATACGTCGCCACCCAAGCCGCAGCCGAAGCAGTGCCACACGCCGAGTGAGGGGCGCACGTTGAAGCTGCCGGTTTTCTCGTCGTGGAACGGGCACAGGCCCACGAAGGTGCCGGTGCCGGAGGGCTTAAGCGTTACGGTCGCAGATACAATGTCATACAGGTCCGCGGCGGCGCGCACCTTCTCGACATCTTCTTTCTTAATCATTCCGACCATAAGTCTCTAGAGTACCGCCTCACCTGAGACACGGTAAATTTTTACCGTCGGTTATCATTTCTTCCGCGAAACTCCCTTCAGTCGCCTACAGCGACAGCTCCCCTCACCCGAGGGGAGCTGGCTCGCGCAGCGAGACTGAGGGAAGCACCCGTCCAACACGCCCTCAGCACAAGATGGAGTGCAGGGCCAGAGCGGAGTTGTCGGTCAGGCTTGCGACCTGATCGATGGCGACGCGCAGGCGCTCGTTGTCATTGGTGGATTCATTCCAATCGGCCAGGAACTGGCTTTCCAAAGCGTCGGATGGGAGCGGCGAATCGGCCATAAGCACATCGACCAAATCCGATACGATCTTGAGCTCCTCCTGATGGAATGGCTCGCGCTCGCGAGGCGCCATGACGAAGTACACGGCGATGCCCTTCAACGCCACGATCTCGTAATTCGTGTCCTCGGGAATCACGATGTTCGCGGAATACCGGGTCAACGGCCCGGGCCCATACGTGTCGCGCGTGGCGGTTTCCACCGACCAGCAGAAGCGGCCGATCAAATCGGACGTGATGTTCTTGAGCTGTGCCAACGATTCGCGCGAACCATTGAAATGTGCAGGGAACAAATGCTCTCGGCGCAATCGCATGAACGCGGCCAGCAGCTTGTCGGCATCCCACTTCGCCCCATACCATGCGCGCGTCTGCTCGATGATGTGGTCCAGCATCTTCGGATCGGCGAGCACAATCGGATCGAACGCGCCGGTGGCGATGGAATCCTCGACGTCATGCACGGAGTAGGCGATATCGTCCGAAAGGTCCATGATCTGGCATTCCATGGGTTTGGCGGCCTGGGGCGCGCCGATTTTGAGCCAGCGGAACACCGGTTCGTCATCCGGGTAGACGCAGAACTTCTTCGACCGCTCCCCCTTGGGGTGTCGGTCGGCTTCGGCCAAGGTCCACGGGTATTTGACGGCCGCATCCAAGGCCGCACGGGTCAGGTTCACGCCGGCCGAACGCCCGTCCGGGTGAAAGATCTTGGGTTCGAGCCGGGTCAGGATACGCATGGTCTGTGCGTTGCCCTCGAAGCCGCCGATATTGCTGGCGATGTCGGCGAGCGCACGCTCCCCGTTGTGCCCGAACGGCGGGTGACCAAGGTCGTGGGCCAGACAGGCGCAGTCGACCACGTCCGGATCACAGCCGAGCAATGCGCCGATTTGGCGACCGATCTGGGCGACTTCCAGCGTATGCGTCAGTCGAGTGCGGGCGAAATCGTCGGTACCGGCAATCAGAATCTGGCTTTTCGCGCCCAAACGCCGCAAAGCGGACGAATGAATCAGTCGCGCGCGATCGCGTTCGAAAGCCGTGCGCGACTTGGATTTGGGCGGCTCGGGTGCCCACCGCTCCTCGTCGAAGGCGCTGTAGCCCTCATCGCTCAGCACCTGTTCCCCATCCAAAGTCGTTTCCATATTCCAAGCATAGGCACACATATCGGCCGCAGTAATCCCGACTTCCCGAATATGTGCCACTGACGTCAACTCAACGGCACATATTCGGGAGATTGGGGCCGATTTCCCGAATATGTGACGCTCAGCACATGTCAACGGCACATATTCGGGAAGAAGGGATTACGGGGTGCCACCGTATGGCGTTAATGCACCTTATAGCAGCGTGGCGGGGTCGAGTTTGGCGAGGTCGGCGGCGGGCAGCACTTCGGCGGCATGCTCGTAAAGGCGCGGGATGCGGTTGCGCAGGCAGGTGAAGATCTCGTAGCTGATGGTGTCGGCGGCGCGGGCCCAATCGTCGGCGGTAGGCTCAACGTAATCCTCGCCGCGGCCCGGGCCGAACAGTTCGACCGTGTCGCCCTCGTGAACGCCGAGTTCGGCGGCGGATCCGTGCAGGTCCACGATGAACTGGTCCATGCACACGCGGCCGCACACGCGGTAGATCTTCGGGCCTTCGGTGGTCATGATGCGCACCGGGCCGCCCGGCTTCTCCACGTGCTTGGCACCTTCCATATCGAAACCGGAAGCGGAGCGGTGGATGCCATCGGCGTAGCCCAGCGGCACAATAGCGGTCGAGGTGTTGTCCGGGGTCAGGTAGGTGCGGCCGTAGGAGATGCCGTGGCCGGCCTCCACATCCTTGACCGTGCCGAGCTGCGCCTGCAGGCGCATGGCCGGGGTCAGATGCCAGTCGCGCGGGGTGCCCATCGCGGGATCGGGCTCGTAGCCGTACAGGCCGATGCCGGGGCGGGTGAGTTCGAAGTGAATCTCCGGGCGGTCCAAAGTGGCCGCTGTGTTGGCCAGGTGACGGATCTCCGGCGGAATGCCGGCCTGTTCCATGCGGCGCGTGAAGTCCTTGAATGTTTCGATCTGGCGGTCGGTGGAGGACACGAATTCGGACACATCGGGCGAATCGGCCACGGCGAGATGGCTCCACTGACCCACAATATGCAACACGCCCTCTTTGGCGAGCGGCACGAGTTTGGCGAGCGCGGCGTCGAATCCGGCCGGTGTGAAACCGTTGCGACCGAAGCCGGAATCGACCTTGACGTGTACGCGGGCGGGCTTGCCGAGCTTGCGTGCGGCGGCGGCCACCGCGTCGATGCCGGGCAGGGAGCCGACCGATACGTCGATGTCGGCGGCGATCAGCTCGTCGAACGGGACTTCGGTGCCGTTGTATACCCAAGTCAAAATATGGCAGCGGTCGGGGCCGATGCCGAGCTTGCGCAGCAGCAACGCTTCGTGCGACTGCGCGGTGCCGAGCCATGTGGCGCCGCCGGCGAGCGCGGCCAGGGCGGCGGGCAGCAGTCCGTGGCCGTAGGCGTCGGCCTTGACCACACCCATCACCGCCGTGCCGGAAGCGGGCCCGCCGACCACGGAGACCAGGTGGGCCATGTTGTCGCGCATGGTTTTGAGGTCCACGATGGCCTGTGCGGGGTATTGGCGGCGGGCGGCCGCATAGTTGGCCTTGCCCTGCTCGGACGAGAATGCGATTTCAGGTGCTGCGTTCATGCTCATAGACACCTATTGTTGCGCGAGAATGTGACGTGTAGTCGCAATCGTCTGTTTTCGCCCGGCAGTCGTACACTAATGACCGATATGCGGTTTCTCGGAAGCCGCCTTTGATTCCCGGCGTTGAGGCGTGCCGGGATCCCGGAAATCCGTCCGGTTCAGCCCCATAATCCTAGATTTCATGAGAGAAGAACATGGATCTGTTTCGTAAGAAAAGCGTGGATCAGCTTGTCGCCGAATCCACTCCCCTCAAGCGCACGATGCGCACCTTCGATCTGACGATGCTCGGCATCGGCGCGATCATCGGCACTGGTATCTTCGTGCTCACCGGTAAGGGCGCGCTGACCGCCGGCCCGGCCTTGTCCGTATCGTTCCTGCTGGCCGCCGTCTGCTGCGGTTTTGCCGGCCTGTGCTACGCCGAGTTCGCCGCCATGGCGCCGGTTTCCGGCTCGGCCTACTCCTATGCCTATCTGGCGTTCGGCGAGCTCATCGCCTTCGTCATCGGCTGGGACCTGATTCTGGAGTACGCCCTGCAGGCGGCCACCGTGTCCGCCGGCTGGTCGGGCTACTTCAACAAGCTGCTGGAAGGCTTCGGCCTGCATTTGCCGGTCGAACTGACCGCCGCCTACGGCACCAACCCGGACGTCACCACCTACTTCAACCTGCCCGGTTTCGTCATCGTGCTGATCATCACGTGGGTGCTGTCCATCGGCATCAACCAGACCAAGCGCACCAATGACGTGATGGTGCTCATCAAGCTCGCCATCATCGTGCTGTTCATCGTGTGCGCCGTGTGGTATGTCAAGCCGTCCAACTGGCAGCCGTTCTCCCCGTACGGCATCTACACCTTCCAGCCCGGCTCCACCCAGCCGTACGGCATTGTGCCGGCCGCATCCATCGTGTTCTTCAGCTTCATCGGATTCGACGCCGTGTCCTCCTCCGCCGAGGAGACCATCAACCCGAACAAGACGCTGCCGCGCGGCATCCTGCTGTCCCTGGCCGTTTCCACCGTGCTCTACATCGTCATGACCATGATCATGACCGGCGTGGTGCCCTACAAGGAGTTCGCCAAGTACATCGACGCCCCGGTGGCCGGCGTGATTCTGGAGACCGGCATGAACTGGCTCGCGGTGATCGTGAACCTGGGCGCCCTCATCGGCATGACCACGGTGATGCTCGTGCAGCTGTACGGCCAATCCCGTATCTGCTACGCCATGAGCCGTGACGGCCTGTTCCCGAAGTTCTTCGGCCACGTGCACGAGAAGTACCGTACCCCGTTCAAGGGCACCTGGTTCTTCGGTCTGCTGACCGCGTTCGCCGGCGGCTTCATCAACATCAACGTGCTGTTCGAGCTGGTGAACATCGGTACGCTGTCCGCGTTCATCATCGTGTCGGCCGGTATTCTATGGATGCGCAAGACCCAGCCGAATGCGCCCCGCGGCTTCCGCGCGCCGGGCGTGCCGGTCACCCCGATTCTGGCCATCGTATTCTGCTTCGTGCTCATCGCCGGTCTCAACTGGGAGACCTGGGTGCGTTTCGCCGTCTGGTTCGGTCTGGGCCTGATCGTGTACTTCAGCTACAGCCGCAAGCGCTCCAAGCTCGGCCTTGAGCAGAAGGCCGGGGCTGACGCCAAGGTCGCTGCGACTGAGGACTGAGGACTAAGGTCTATCGGCTGACCGATAGCCGATGGCTGCTTTCGTGAAAACCGTACGCTGAGTTACTTTCAGCGTACAGTTTTTGCGATATGCACGAGTTTGAACGGGCGGCCGACGGACCGTACGTGCGCGACGACGTGGACCTTACCTGACCAGCTCCACCGCGGAACCGAACACGCTGGCGACAGCCACACTCACCACTCGTGGCGCTGATAGGCGATTCTGGTGGTGTCGACCGGCCGGTCGAGCAGCTGGATCAGGCCGCAACGGGCGAAGCCGGAGCTTTCGAGCACGTGCTGCATGGCCTTGTTATTGGGGTGGGTGTCGGCGCGCACGTTGCCGTAGTGCTTCAGGGCCCACCTGATACAGTCGCGGGCCGCGTGGCGCACCAGACCGGATGCGGCGATGCGGTGGATGGTCACATAGGCGTCGTTGTCCAGCCAGGCGCCGTCGATTTTGGCGTAGGTCGGATCCTCGCCCGGGCACAGGGCGAACTGGGCCAGAATGCGTTCGTGGCCATTGCAGGTGTCGACCAGCAGCATCGTACGCTGGTTGGCGATGTCGTCCTCAATCATCGATTCACGCGGAAATTCGTTGCCCCACTGGGTGGGGTTGCCGTTGGCGGCCATCAACGCGCGTGCGCGTGCGTAGATTTTCTGCATCTGCGGCAGATCGCGCATGGTGGCGTGGCGGAAACGGCGGCCTGTCGCCTTGTTTGCAGCGTTCGACTGAGTCACTTCTCACCTCTCCGACATGCCGGGTTGCCGGCACGGTGACCGGCGACTAACTGACGGCCAACCTACCATGCCGTAGGCACAAGAAATCCCGTCCGCGTTGCATGACGGACACTAATAAACAATGACTCCCGTCCGCAGGAGCCGGACAGTCCAGCCGAGTTGAGGACAGCCACCCTCAGTCGGCTTCGCCCCCGGCTCCCGCCAGCGGGAGCCGAATCAGAATTGAATCGAATCAGACGAATCAGACGACCTTGCGCTCGAACGGGTCGGAGCTGATGCCTTCCTCAAGGATCTGCTTGGCCCATTCCTTGGCGGTGAACAGGCTGTGGTCGCGATAGTTGCCGCAGCTCTTCTCGGTGGTGGCGGGCACGTCATCCCACGTGGCCTTGTACGCGATGAACTCCAACGATTCCTTCAGGGCCTTGGCCACTTCCTCGGTGGGGTGGGTGCCCCAGGTCAGCAGGTGGAAGCCGGTGCGGCAGCCGAACGGCGAGCAGTCGATGTAGCCCGGGATACGTTCGCGCAGCAGCACGGCGATGGTGTGTTCGATGGTGTGCAGGCCGCCGGTGGGGATGGCCTGCTTGTTCGGCTGGGTCAGGCGCAGATCATAGTTGGAGATCACGTCGCCGTGAGGGCCCGTTTCGGTGTCGATGTAACGCACGTACGGCGCCTTGACCTTGGTGTGATCAAGCTGGAATGATTCGACGACGGGCTTTTCGGCCGTTTCTTCTGCCATGCTGTTGCCTTTCTACTTGCCGAGTGTTCGGTCATGAAGCATCGAACAGTCATCGTAGTCGAGCCAACCCAAGAACGCCCGCAAATACTCCGCAGTTCGCTATAGGAGATTGTTATGACGCACTCCCGGCATTGAACGAGGCGATGGCTTGCATGAAGCGCTGGCCGTAGAGGTCGAGCTTGTGTTGACCGACGCCGTTGACCGCCAGAAATTGCGCGTTGGTAACCGGCTTGATGCGGGCCATGTCGCGCAAGGTCTTGTCGGAGAACACGATGTACGGCGGCTTGCCGATTTCCTGGGCGATGGTGCGTCGCAGTTCGCGTAGCTTCTGGAACAGCGATTCCTCGTCATCGTCCGGGATATACGAGCCCAGCGCATCGCCGGGAACATTGGCGGAATCGGCAGTATCAGCCACTCCCCCGCTCCGACCGGAACCGGCCGCCTCCGACTTGCGTTCCACCCGTTTGATCTCATAGTGGAAGTCGGGAGCGGCGGTTTCGGCCGCCCGCGCACCGAACATGACGATTGGCATACGCCCTTCGGCGATTGACAGGTACCCGTCCGTGGCCATCTGGCTCAACACGTCGCGCACGCGAGCCTCGTTCACGTCCTTGAGCATGCCGAAGGTGGACATCCGCTCCGGGTTCAGCCATGCCAGATCCTGTGCCCGCGAACCGCGCAGGATCTTGACGATCTTGCCGGAACCGACGCGCTGCCCCACGTCATGCACGCAACGGCTGATCGCCTGCGCCACGCGGGTCACGTCGATGGTCTCGAACGTGCTTTCGCAGTTCGAGCAGGCACCGCATTTGCCGGACTGCGAAGAGTCCGCCGCAATGTCTTCACCCGCCGTGGAACCAGCATTCGGCGACAATTCCTGACCGAAATACCGGGTCATATACCGGTGCAGGCAGTCGGTGGTGCGGCAGTAGCCGACCATACCGTCCAGCAGCCGGCGCTTGGACTGGCGAACGGTTTCCTGCTCTTCGGGAGTCAATCGTTCGTTCTCATAATCGTTATCCAGCAACCGACGCCGGGTGACGATGTCTGACTCATTCCACAGCAGCGTGCATCGGCTGGGCTCGCCGTCACGGCCCGCGCGGCCGGCCTCCTGATAGTAGGCCTCAATGGATTCGGGCAGATTGTGGTGGATGACGTAACGCACGTTGGACTTATCGATGCCCATGCCGAAGGCGTTGGTGGCCACGACCACCGGCACCTTGTCGGTGATGAAGTCGCGCTGGGCCGCCTCACGCGCGTCCGGCGACATGCCGCCATGGTAGGCAACGGCCGGATGCCCCATCTGGTTCAGCGTGTCGGTGAGCGCTTCGGTGGTCTTGCGGGTGGCGCAGTAGACGATGCCGGATTCGTCCGGATGGTCGGCCACATACCGCGCCACCCATGCGGCCTTGTATTTGGTTTCCAGTTTGACCACATCAAAATACAGGTTCGGCCGGTCGAATCCGGTAACGGTGACGGCCGGATTCCGCAATCCCAGCAGTCCCACGATGTCCCGGCGCACCCGTTCGGTGGCGGTGGCGGTGAACGCACCCACCGGTGGACGCTGCGGCAGCCCGGCGATGAAATCGCCGATACCTAAGTACGACGAGCGGAAGTCCTGACCCCACTGGGAGACGCAGTGGGCTTCGTCCACGGCGATCAGCGAGATCGGCGTACGGGCGGCAAAGTCGCGGAATCGCCCGGTTTCCAAGCGTTCCGGGGCCACGTACAGCAGTTTGATCTGCCCGGCGGCGGCTTGGGCGAACACCATCGCCTGCTCGTCGGGAGTTTGAGTGGTGTTGATGAACGCGGCCGGCAGACCGAGGTCGTTCAGCGCATCGACCTGGTCGCGCATCAGGGAAATCAAGGGAGATATGACCAAAGTCGCACCCGGGCTGAGCGCGGCGGGAATCTGGTAGCACACGGACTTGCCTGCGCCGGTGGGCATCACGCCCAAGACATCGCGTCCGGCAAGCAAAGCCTCGACAATTCCTTGCTGTCCGGGCCTAAACGAGTCATAGCCGAAGTATCGTGTGAGCGCCTCCAGCGCCGCCTGATGTGCTGTCATAAACGACCAGTGTAGGCCGACCGCGGCTGGATTTCATCGTATAACGGAATACCTCGTAACGATGTACGTAGCCCTTCCGTATTATTATGCGTCGAGGAACGCTATTCCCGGCATATCACACGATATGCCGCTTTGAGAGAACTAAGACGGGGCATTTTATGGCCAACGATACATTTTCCTTCTCCTCTCCTGACGATCAGGAGACGGCGGTGCTGCAGCCTGTGGCCGCCGATGGGCTGTTCGCAGCCGCGGCCACAGGTACCGCCACACCACAGCAAAGCGACAATGGCACCAATAACCATGCCGATAATACAGCCTATGTGGGTGAACATGTTATGGCATCTACCACCGCTAAATCACATGGCAAGGCCGCACGGATTGCCATCATAACCATATTTGCAGTGTTGCTTGCCGCATTAATAGCCTATTTCTTCGTCGGACGTTGGTACTTCCAAGACAAGGCTGCGCCCGGTGTTCATTTGGGCAATGTCTCTGTCATGGGCCAGACCCGCGAAGAACTTGCGAATACTGTGAAGCAGCGGCTGAATAACACCACGGTGACGTTCACCGCCGAAGGCAACAGCGTCAAAGCCTCGCTGAAGGACCTTGGCGTCACCGTCGACACGGATAAAACCGTAGATGCGCTGTTGAACGCGAAGACCGGCGACGTGGCCAAGCTCAATATTTTCGATCAGCCGCATATCGCTCTGACCGCCACCACGGACAAAGAGACTGCCGAACAATTCGTCACCGCCGGCCTGGTCGATGAGGCCGACCGAGCGCAGATTGCCACCGTTGTCTACAACAAGAGCACCAAACAGTTCGACTACACCGCGGGTCAGGACGGCAAGGGCCCGGATACCAATGTTGTCAATGCTGCAGTCAAGGAGGCCGTCGCGACCCCGGGCGAAAATGCGACGGTGCCGGTCAAGCTACAGACCGCAAAGAATCCGATTGATGACGCGAGCGCACAGCAAACACAGTTTGACGCCAATGCCAGGCTTGGCCTCAAACTGACCGTAGACAACGGCGTGAACAAGAGCGTCACCATCCCGGCCGATACCATTGCCTCATTCCTCAAGCCCACGGTGAATAAGGCGGAAGGCACCATGAGTCTGGTAGTCGACCGCGATGCCATCACCAAGTACGTCACCAGTGACAGCGTAACCAAAGAACTGACTGTTCCCAAGGTGACACGCGAGGTCTACATCACGCCGAAAGACGAAGGCGGCGTGGAAATTGGTGCCGATAAGACACTCGGCGTGGATGGTATTGAAGTGACTGGCGCCGGGGACGCCCCCGAACGTCTGGCTACCGCCATCGAGCAGAACCAGTCCACTGATTCCACTGTGGCTGTGAAAGACAGCCCGTATGATGTCAAGCAGGTCGAGGTGCCTCATAACTTCGATACGGCAAATGGCGATAAGTGGGTTCATGTTGATCTGACGAACCAGACTGCCACTGCATATCAGGGCACCACGGTGGTCAAGAAGTTCAACATCGCTTCTGGCAAGCCCACCGCCGATGGTTCCATGCTGTCCGATACCGGCACGTTCTACGTGTATCTCAAGTACGAATCGCAGACCATGGTTGGCGAAGGCTACAACCAGCCAGGCACGCCGTGGATTTCCTACTATAACGGCGGCGAGGCTCTGCACGGTGTTCCTGCATACATGTGGGGCGAGCACCCCATCTATGTGCAGCAGGGTATCCCAGGCTCGCACGGCTGCATCAACATGCAGGTGGCCGATGCCAAGTGGATGTACGACTTTGCCACCATCGGCACTCGTGTGGTCGTTGATGGCACCACACCGACTTCCGGTCAGGCGTTGCGCCCGGCTGGTGCGGATGCCACCGGATGGCAGGGCGGCAACGCCAGCTGATTCGATCCATGTTTAATCGATAACGGAAAATCCCCGACCCTTGTGGGCCGGGGATTTTTTTTAGGTACCAATCGATAGCGAGTCCGCCGATAAGCGTGGTGGCACCGTCAATACGGTGCCACCAGTACCGTCAGTACGGTCAGATACGATCCAACGCCTGCTTGAGATCGGCGATAAGGTCGTCGGCGTTCTCGATACCGACCGAAATACGCACCAGGTTGGCGGGCACCTGCAGGGTGGTGCCGGCCACGGAGGCGTGGGTCATGGCGGCGGGCACCTCGATGAGGCTTTCCACACCGCCGAGCGATTCGGCCAGTGTGAAGATCTGCGTGTGGTCCACGAAGTGCTTGGCCGCCTCGGCACCGGCCGCGAGCTGCACGGAGACGATGCCGCCGAAGCCGCCGTGCATCTGGCGGGCGGCGATTTCATGACCCGGGTGGGACTCGAGGCCCGGGTACCAGACGCGCTCAATCACATCAGAGGGCTGGGATTCGAGCCATTCGGCCACCTTCAGGGCGTTGGCACTGTGGCGCTTGACGCGCAGATCCAGGGTCTTCAGGCCGCGGATGTCCAGCCAGGAGTCGAACGGGGAGGGCACTGCGCCGGCGGCGTTCTGCAGGAAGGCGACCTTCTCGCGGGTCTCCTCGTCGTTGACCACCACGGCACCGCCGACCACGTCGGAGTGGCCGCCGATGTACTTGGTGGTGGAGTAGACCACCACATCGGCGCCATCGGCCAGCGGGTGCTGAAGGGCGGGCGAGGCGAAGGTGTTGTCGACAGCGACCTTGGTGCCGTACTTGTGGGCGACTTCGGTGGTGGCCGCGATGTCGGTGATGTTGAGCAGCGGGTTGGACGGGGTCTCGACCCACACATACTGGTAGTGCTTGGAGGCCAATGCGGTTTCCACGGCTTTCAGATCGGTGATGTTCACCACGTCGAGGCCCACACCCCACGGCACGAACACCTTGGAGAGCAGGCGGTAGGTGCCGCCGTACACATCGTTGCCGAGCAGGATGTTGTCGCCGGGCTTGATGGTGGAGCGCAGCAGCACGTCGATGGCGGCCAAGCCCGAGGAGAAGCTCAGCGCGTACTTGCCGCCTTCCACGGCGGCGAGCTGCTCGTCGAAGCTGGTGCGAGTGGGGTTGATGGAGCGGGAGTAGTCGTGGCCTCCCCTGAGGCCCAACACGCCATCCTGCTTGAAAGTGGAGGTGGCGAAGATCGGCGTGACGACCGCACCGGTGGTCGGGTCGGGCTCCTGGCCGGCGTGGATGGCGCGAGTGGCGATGTCGGTGTTGGCGAACTTGGCGTTGTATTCAGCGGACATGATATTGGGTTCCTTTCGGGATTGTTCCGTATTCGAAGGTAGAACAGGTGCGGTTGGTTAGTGCGGATGTTGGTATTGATTCTTTTGATAGCTAGTTATGGAGTCCGTCCCCAGCTCCCTCATCAGAGGGAGTTCCGTTAAGGTACTGCTCGGCGAGGGAGGGCTTGCTGGTGCGTTCCACGATGTCGCCGTAGCCGTTGGCACGCATCCAGTCGTCGTTGAAGATCTTCTCCAAGTAGCTGCGGCCGGAATCAGGGGCGAGCACCACCACGATCTGGTTCTCGTCCAAATCATTGGCAAGCGCGTACTTGATGGCGCTGGCCACGGCCATGCCGGACGAGCCGCCGACCAGCAGCGCCTCCTCGCCGGCCAGACGGCGGGTCATTTCAAAGGCTTCGGCGTCGGACACGCGCACGATGTCGTCGGTGATGTTCCGGTCGAAGGCCTTGGGATAGAAGTCCTCCCCTACGCCCTCGATATCGTACTGGTGGACTTCGTCGCGTGAGGAAGCGGAGTAGATGGAGCCTTCCGGGTCGGAGCCGATGACCTTGACCGCGCCGTTGGAGGCTTCCTTGAGGTACTTGCCGGTGCCGGAGATGGTGCCGCCGGTGCCGATGCCGGCCACGAAGTGCGTGACCTTGTGGTCCGTGGCCTCCCAGATCTCAGGTCCGGTGGTGTAGTAGTGGCTCAGCGGGCCGTTCGGATTGTCGTACTGGTTCGGGCGGAAGCCGCCGGGAATCGTATTGGCCAGTCGTTCGGCGACCTGATAGTAGGAGCGCGGGTCGTCCGGGCCGGCGTCGGTTGGCGTGACGATGACTTCGGCACCGTAGGCGCGCAGCACCGCGCGCTTGGATTCGGAGACCTTGTCCGGCAGGGTGAAAATCGTGCGGTAGCCGCGCTGCTGGGCGACCAGGGCCAGGCCGACGCCGGTGTTGCCGGAGGTGGGTTCGACGATCACGCCGCCGGGCTTCAGTTGGCCGGACTGTTCGGCGGCGTCGATGATGCGTTCGGCAATGCGGTCCTTGGAAGATCCACCGGGGTTGAAGTATTCGACTTTGACGGCGATGGTGGCTTTGACGCCGGCCGCCTGCGGAATGTGGTTGAGCTTGACGAGCGGGGTGTTGCCGATGAGTTCTGCGAGGCTGTTGTGGATGGTCATGTGAAGTCCTTCGTTGCTGGGGTTGTGGGGTTTTGCTGCGTTGCGTTCGTGAACCGACGTTCCCAGACGAATGGACTGTGGCTTTAGTTTGAAATCGAGTATCCCCGCTCACTGTACGGTGAAGCCGGAAAGTGAATCGGTTTTTCATGTTAACCACGACTCGCGCGTTACACGGTTACGCTCGTGCCATCGATTTCATGAAAATTCATGCGACAGATTTGCCGCGATTCGAATGCTCTATCTCAAGTTATGCGTCACTGACCGCTCGCCCAGGGGCGTCGGTTAGCGACAACAACATGAGATAATCTGCATGTCTCACACCATAGCACAACCCGCGACAAGCGCGTGTCGCCGGCGGCCTCGGCTCCCCTCCCTGAGGGGAGCTGGCCGCGAAGCGGACTGAGGGGAATACGACGGCACCCGTAACTCCCCTCAGCCTCACTGCGTTCGACAGCTCCCCTCAGAGAGGGAGCCAAAAAAGGTCTATAACGAGGCTGCCTCGATGAGCTGACGGGTGTAATCGGATTGGGGGTTGCCGAGCACTTCAGCGGTGGAACCCGTCTCTTCGAGACGCCCGTCATGGAGCACGAGGATGCGGTCGGCGATGTGCTGTACCACGCCGAGATCGTGGGAGACCATGATGATGGCGGTGCTCGGCCGGGCCGCGCGGATGGCGGCGAAGGTGTCGAGGATCTGAATGCGCGCGGCCACGTCGATGGCGCTCATCGGCTCATCGGCGAGGATCACTTTGGGCTCGTTGATGATAGCGCGGGCGATGACCACGCGCTGCGCCTGGCCGCCGGACAGGTCGATTGGGTACCGGTTCAGGAAGTCTGCCGGTTCAAGGCCTGCCATGGTCAGAGCCGCGGCCACTCGCTCGTCGATATCGGTGTTGTTCAGGTCACGCCGTTGCAGACTCAGCGGTTCAGCCACTGATTTGGCGACTCGCCAACGTGGGTCGAGCGAGGAGAACGGGTCCTGGAACACCAGTCCCGATTCGCGGCGCAGGGCCGCGAATCCCGGCGATTTTCGGCCGCCGACAATGGATTGGCTCTCGTATTCCACGCTGCCGGAGTCCGCGGATTCCAAGCCCAGCATAATGCGGGTCAGCGTGGATTTGCCGGATCCGGAGCCGCCGATCACGGCCAGACATTCGCCGGCGTGGACGTCGGCGGAGACGTCGGAGAGGACTTGGTGGTGTGCGGTGCGCGGGCCGAAGGATTTGGTGATGGAGTGGGCGGAGAGGAGCGGCACACTGCTGTTACTCATGCGAATCCTCCTTGGGGGTGTGGAGGGTGAGGGTTTGGGCGGCGGCGACCAGGCGCTGGGCTTGTGGTGTGGTCGGCGCGGCGAGCAGGTCGGCGGTGGGTCCGGATTCGACGATGCGGCCGGCGTCCAGCACGTAGCAGCGGGTGGTGGCACGCGCGAGTACGGAGAAATCGTGGGTGATGAACAGCATGGAGGCACCGGCGTCGTCCACCAGCGAGGTCAGCAGGTCCACGATCTGGCGTTGCGTGATGGAGTCGAGTGCGGTGGTGGGTTCGTCCGCGATGATGAATCGCGGTGAGGTGATCAGCGCCGTGGCGATGCCCACGCGCTGCTGTTGGCCGCCGGACAGTTCGTGCGGGTATTTGCCGGCCATATCGAGATCCAGCCCGACCTTGCTCAACAAGGCATTCACTCGGTCGGCTCGTTCGGCCTTGGTCAGATCATAGTGCAACCGCAATGGCAAGGCGATCTGCTGCGCCACGGTCATCACCGGGTTCAGTGAGGCAGCCGGATTCTGGAACACCGCACCCACATACCGGCCGCGCAGGTCGGCAAGCGCACGTTCGGAAGCTCCGATAATTTCCGTGCCGCCCATATCAATCGACCCATTAGTCACAGCGGTCAGGGGCAGCAACCCCAGCATCGCCTTGGCAATCATAGATTTTCCGGAGCCTGAAGAACCGATCAAGCCGACTCGTTCACCGTCGGCAATGGTCATATCCGCATCAGAGACGATTGGTTTGCCGCCAATCGTGATTTTCAGCCCGCGAACATCGACGCTCATCGTTCGCCTCCTATTTCACGTAATGCGGGGTTGGTGACCGGATCGATGGCATCGCGCAGCACATCACCAAAAATATTCAGCGCCACAACCACAACCGTGACGATCAGGCCGGGCCACACCACGGTTAATGGGAACACGTTGATGAGTTTGACCGAAGTGGCCAGAGAATGCCCCCAGCTCGGCACACCGGACGGCACACCGATACCGAGATAAGTGAGCCCCGACTCAGCCAACACCGCCGTGCCCGCCGACAATGACAGTTGCACAGCCAATACCGGCAGAATATTCGGCATAACATGGCTTATGAGCACACGCCACCCGCTGGCACCATTGGCCAAGGCCGATTCCACATATGACGAGCGGGACGCCAGCAACGCTGCAGGGCGAGCCACACGAGCCAGATTCAACCCATATCCGAAGCCGCAGGCGATCACAATCACCGCGATTGACGCTCCCAACGGCACAGCCAGAATCAACGCAATCAACACGGTGGGAACGGAAATCAACGCATCAACTACCACTACCGAAGAACTGGCGAGCGCCGCATTGCGCGCCACCATGGCCGCGATGAGCAGCAGCCCCCAAGCCATAGATGCCACTACGGTCAGCAGCACGATCACAAGATTGGTATGTGAGCCGGCCAGCAGCCAGCTGAACACGTCCGCGCCGGTGCCGTCAGTGCCGAGCCAGTGCTCGGCGGACGGCTTGGCCCATACATGGTAGCCATCAGTGGCCCACAGCGATTGCGGGGTCCAGAACAGGGAAACGATGGCAATGAGCAACCACAGAGCGAGCACGATAAGTGCGAATTTGCCCTCGGCACGACGCCACATGGAGTGCAGGACGATGACGAAGGCAGCCCGTCGACCACCAGTCGTCGCACGACGAACATTGCTCATGCGGTCACCTCCGTAATGGCGGTAGCGGTTTTCAGACGCGGGTCGAGCACGCGGTGGAGCAAATCGACCACGAGGCCGACAGTCAAAAAGAACGCGGCCAGCAGGAACAGCTCGCTTTGCACGGCAATCAGGTCGCGGTTGCCCACGTCGGTCACAAGACCGTTGCCGATGCCCGGTAACGCAAACAGGTTTTCGATGACCATCACGCCAGTGACCATCGAAGCGAAGGTCAGCCCGATAACAGACACCAGCTGCGGGGTTGCCAACCGCAATCCCACACGCAACACCGCCTGAGTGCGCGTCATGCCACACGAGCGTGCCATATCGATGTAGCCGGAACTGGCTAAATCCCCTAAGGCCGCGCGCGTGTATCGCATAAGCGATGCTCCCACGATGATGCCGACCGATACAGCCGGCAATACCAACGCTGATATCGCCGAACCGGGTGCGCCCCAGCCATCCAGCGGGAACCCTTGCGAGGGAAACACGTCAAGTAATCCTACGCCGCGCCCGAACAACAGAATCAGCAGCAGACCGCCCCACAACGCAGGTACGGCACCGCCGACAATAGCCAGTACATGAAACACCGCACGCACCGTTGCGCTGCGGGCCAGTACCGCCGCACAGCCCAGCGGCAAGCCGATGGCCAAGGCGATGAGCAGGGCAAGAATAATCAGGGGAAAGGTGATGGACGCACGTGCGCCTACCAAGGAGGTTACGGAGCGACCAGTCAGGATTGAAGTGCCGAAGTCACCACGGGCCAGCGCACTCATCCAATCGAAGTATTGTGCAATCAATGGCCGATTCAGACCGAGTTGTTCGCGTAGCTGGGTCACACGCTCAGGCGGCGAGTTGACGCCGGCCATCACGGAGGCCACATCGCCAGGCAGAATGCGCAATGCTGCGAAAACCACCACGGACAGGCCGAACAACGCCACCACGAATAACGCCAGCCGTTTCAACACGAATCGCATAATGCCTACTTTACTTGGATTAACAATGAGCCCCCTCACTGAGGGAGCTCATTGCTGTAACGAACTACTTCGTGTAGGTCACGTTGTAGAGGGGCAGAACGGTCTGGTTGAGGTCGAAGGGGAATCCTTCAACGCCCTTGGCCGTGGCGGTGGTGATGCGGTAGTTGAACAGCCAGTCGGCCGGCGCATCCTCGGAGACAAGCTTGGCGGCCGCGGCGAACTTGGCATCGCGCTCCTTGTCGGAGGTGGCGGCAACACCCTCGTTGTACAGCTTGGTCACATTCTTGTTGTCGTAACCGAAATAGTATGTCGGATCGGTCCACGATGCGAAGTCGTGGCTTTCGTTGTGGTCCACCAGCGAAATATCGAAGGTGTGGTTGGTGTACACATCCTGCAGCCACGTGGAGAACTCCACCACATTCACCTTCAGGTCGATGCCGAGGGGCTTGAGCTGGGAGCGCAGCTGGTCTCCGAGCTCGGTGCCGTAGATGTTGGCGTAGGTCAGCGTAAGTTGAAGCGGCTTGTCGGTGGAATAGCCGGCTTCAGCCATGAGCGACTTGGCCTTGTTCTGATCATACGGGTACAGATTCGTCAGATCCTCGTAGCCGGGGTCGAGAGACGGGATCGGGCCGCCGAGCGCCTTGTCCGCACCGCCGCGAGAGGCGATGAGCTCCTTGTGGTTGATGGCGTAACGGATGGCCTGACGAATGCGCTTGTCAGCCAGTTTGGAACCGGAAGCGTTGTTGAAGCCGAGCACGAACTTGTCGGTGCCGTTGCCGGCTTTGACCGTGTACTTGGCGGAATCGGACTTGAACGGTTCGGCGAGGTTCTCGGTAATCGGGGCGAGCACCTGCACGTCACCGGACTTCAGCGCATTGACCGCGGCGTTGTCGTCGGCCAGATACTTGACGACCACAGTGGGCGTCTTGGCCTTGTTCTTGCCCCAGTACTTCTCATTGGCCTTCAGCGTGATCGAGCTGTTTTCCACGAACTTGGCAACGGTGTAGGGGCCGGAGCCGACGGCCTGCGTCTTCAGGTCATACTTGGCATCCTTGTCGAACACGAGCCCTGCGCGACCGGTCAGGGTCCACAACAGGTTGGAGTTCGGCGTCTTGAGCGTGATCACCGCGGTGTCGGCGTCCTTGGCCTCCACCTTGCTGACGGCGGCGAGCGCGTCGGCGTCGTGGTAGCCCTTAGCGATCAGCTCGTTGATGGACCAGGCCACGTCCTCGGCGTCAAGTTTGTCGCCATTGGAGAAGGTCATGTTCTTATTGAGGTGGAAGGTGTAGGTCAGGCCGTCCTTGGACGTCTCCCAGCTGGAGGCGATGGCGGGAGCGACCTGGTTCTTGGAGTCACGTGCCACGATGCCTTCGTATACGTTGCCGATCAGGATCTGGTCAAGCGCGGAGCCGGCGGTGTTGCGGATGTCCAGATTGGTGGGGGCCAGTTTGAGGCCGATGGTCACGGTGTCGGCATATTGGTTGCTGGACGAGGCCGACTTGTCATCTTTCTTACCGCCGAAAGCGAGCGTGACGCCGATGACGACCGCCACTGCCACGATGACGGCAATCAGTGAGATCAGCCACCACTTCGGGCCGTTTTTTTTCGGATTCTTTGCACGCGAGGCAAGGCTCGCATCTGTGGTTGCGCCGTCTTCGATGTGCGCACCATTGTCTTGAGACATGGTTCTTCCTCTGTATATGTTGTGTTCTACGGTTGGCCGCCACGCTGGGTCGACCACCGCAGGCCATCATAGCCATGGGACTGTAGAATTGCGCATGAAATCCATCTTGAATCTGGAGGGTTATCATGCTGGTCGCCGTTGATATCGGCAATACGAACATCGTGCTGGGCTTTTTGGATGGCGATACCATCGCCGGCACCTACCGCATCACCACCAAAGCCAACCATACGTCTGATGAGTATGGGCTGTTTCTGACTGAATTCCTGAGAATGAGCGGTTTTCAGCCATCCGATGTGGACGATGTGATCATCTGTTCGGTGGTGCCGAAAGTGATGCACTCCTTCCGTTCGTCCATCGTCAAATTCCTCGACATTGATCCGATGGTGGTGGGACCGGGCATCAAGACCGGTATGAACGTGCGCGTTGACGATCCGAAATCGCTGGGTGCGGATATTCTGGCCGACTGCGCCGGTGCCTATTACGAGTATGGCGGCCCAGTGCTGGTGGCTGATTTCGGCACCGCCACCACGTTCACACACGTGAGCGACAAGGGCGTGGTCGATTCCGGCGTCATCACCACCGGCATCCGTGCCGGTGCGGCCGCTCTGTGGGGAGATACGGCCCAGCTGCCGGAAGTGGAAATTACGCGACCAGATACGATTCTGGGCACCAACACCAAGACCTGCATGCAGGCCGGTTTGTATTACACGTTCTTGGGCGGTGTGGAGCGCACGATTCGTCAGTTCCGCAAAGAGCTCGGAGGCGAGGATTTCAAGGTGATCACCACCGGTGGCCTCGGTCGAGTGTTTGAGAATGACACCGAGCTGATTGACGTGTATGACCCGGATTTGATTTTCAAGGGCATGGCGCACATCTACTCGCGCAATGTGAAGTGACGTAGTATGCAGGAATCGGCCGCGTATAGCGCGGTCGATTCCGATCCAACCCCGAATCCCTACTTAATCGTAAAGCCCTGATTGAGGCCGTATTCTCGGAGGTTTTTCTGCCATTGGGCCAGGCCGTCGGAGAGACTGACTTTCTTGCCGGGCTTCTCCAATGGTTCGAGCGGGTTGCCTTCCTCGTCCTTCATGCCCATCTCAATGGCTTCCTGTCGCTGCTGATAGGCGTGGAAACTGCCGGACCACTCGTATGCCTGGCCCACCGTCGATTTGAAGTCACTGCGCGCATACACTTCGAATGGCAGATACTGGTATCCGACCGACACATCCTCGGCGGCCTCCGACAGTACCCGGTTGAACTTCTGCCCGCCGAAATACGGGATTTCAATGCCACGGTCATTGGTAATCGTGGTTTTATCCAGAAAATCAGCGGAATTCAGGGTGGCGTAATCGGCCGGGAAGGCACCGCCGTCTACACGCGCGCTAATGCCTTGGGCGTCATGCGCCACAAAGTCCACGAAGCGATAGGCCGCATCCGGCTTACGGGTCAGTTGCAACACGGTCAGCGCCGAGCCGCCATTTTCGGCGTTGGCAGGCTGCCCACCATAGGTGGGCATGGGAGCCACGCGCCACAGACCGGCCGCGCCCGGCACATTGGACAGCAGCAGCGACGGCATCCAAGCCCCAGAGAACACGGAGGCGATGGTGCCGGCGCCCACTCTGCTTTTCCACCGATCCGACCATGTGGCGGAGGTGGTGTCAACAAGCCCCTCATCGATCATTTTCTGCCAGAATTCGGTGAACCGTTGGGTGCCGGCATCCTCATCCAAATCGATGGTCACGGTTTTGCCGTCGGCCGACGTGTGGAACGGCTGACCACCGGCGAGCCAGACCATCGCGTCATAGAAACTGCCGTCGCCCGAGTCGGCGGCGATATACGCGCCGATCTCCTTGAGCTTTTCGGCGGCCTCGTAATAGTCATCCCAAGTCTTGATCTTGGTGGCGTCCACGCCGGCTTGGCGGAACACGTCTTCGTTGTAGAAGAAGCCCATCGGGCCCGAATCCATGGGCAGTCCATAGGTACGGCCGGCGAGCTGCACGGACGACCATGTGCCGAGGGTAAAGAAGTTGGAATAATCCGAGCCGATTTTGTCGGTCAGATCAAGCAATTGGCCGGAGACCGCGTACTGCAACAGTGCATAGTATTCGATTTGAGCCACGTCCGGCGTGCCGTAACCGTCTTGAATGGCGGTATTAAGATTGCCGTAGCCGGAGATATTGGTCCATTTCACGCGGATGTCCGGATTGGCTTTTTCGAAACGGCGGATGACCTCCCCCATGCTCGGTTCCCAGCTCCATACGCTGATCTCCGTACGGTTGTCGTCCGTGGCCTGCCCGCACGAGGCCAGGGATACGGAAAGGATGGCAGTCACTGCTATGGTTGCCATTCTTTTGATTCGCTGTCCGATCACTCGCATGGTGACGAGTGTACTAGGCGGGGCTTAAAACGGTAAAAGCCCCGTGACGGGATTCGTCACGGGGCTTTGTGTATCAGGTGAGATTAGCTAGGCAGTCTCAGCGAGGGTTCAAGGCTTACTTCACGGTGAAGCCCTGATCCTTGCCGTAATCCTGCAGTGCCTTCTGCCAAGCGGCGATACCGTCAGTCAGCTTCTGGTCGCCGGTGTAGGACTTGCCAAGGTAGTCGCCGAAGATGGTGCGGGCCTTGACCTCGTAGGGCAGGAACTGGTAGTCGGAGGACACGTTCTCAGCAGCCTGAGCCAGAACCTCGTTGTACTTCTGACCACCGAAGTAGTCAACGTCCTCGCCATCGGCGTTCTTCACAGTGGTGGTGTTCTTGAAGGAGTCGGACTCCATGGAGGCCTTGTCAGCCGGGAATGCACCGCCGGCCACACGGGTGGCCACGCCGTCGCCGTGGTTGGCGTACTCGATGAACTGGTAAGCAGCGTCAGCCTTCTTGGTGGAGGCGAGCACAGCCAGCGAAGAACCACCGTTCTCGGAGTTGGTGGTGGAGCCGTCAGCGGTCGGCATCTGGGTCACCCGCCACTTGCCAGCGCCGTCAGCAGCGGAGTTGGCCAGGTTGGCAGGCATCCAAGCGCCAGTGAACAGGGAGGCGATGGTGCCGTCGACCATGCCCTTGAACCAGTCCTCAGACCAGCCAGCGGTCTTGGTGTCGAGCAGGCCCTCGTCCAACAGCTTCTGCCAGAAGTCGGTGAAGGTCTTGACGCCCTTGTCCTCGGTCAGGTTGACGGTGACTTCGGAACCATCGGAAGAGGTCTGGAACGGCTTTGCACCGGCCAGCCAGGTCATGGAGTCGAAGAAGCCGGCGTCACCGGTGTCGGAGGTGATGTAGTAGTTGTCGCCCAGAGCGTGAATCTTCTTGGCGGCGTCGTAGTACTGATCCCAGGTCTTGATCTGCTCGGCGTCAACACCGGCCTTGTCGAAGACCTCCTTGTTGTAGAAGAAGGCCATTGGGCCGGAATCCATCGGCAGGCCGTAGACCTTGCCGGCGAACTGCACGGAAGCCCACGGGCCAGGGGTGTAGAAGTCGGAGTAGCCGGAGGTCTTGTCGGTGATGTCCAGCAGGTTGCCCTTGATGGCGTACTGCGGGATGGCGTAGTACTCAACCTGAGCGACGTCCGGAGCACCGGAGCCAGCCTCGATGGCGTTATCAAGCTGGGTGTATTCCTTGGTGTTGGTGCCGACGTTCTTGAGATCGACCTTGATGCCGGTCTTCTTGGTGAAGTCCTTGGCAACCTGGGTCAGCGTGGGCTCCCAAGCCCACACGGTGATTTCGGTAACGTCCTTATCTTGAGCCGGCTTGCCACTGGCGGTGTCGGAACCGCAGGCGGCAACGGAACCCAGCATGGCAACCGCACCGGTAAGTGCAATGGCCTTCTTAGCAACGGTGAACTTCATCGTTCTGTTCTCCTTCCTTGGATCGCCTTTCGGCGGTCTGCAGTGATTGTCACCACAACAGCATGGCAACTCTCCTCGTCGTCATGCTATCGTGAACCATCACTCTATGGTTCAGTAGTCACAAAACGGCTTTGTTTCGCCACTTTGTAGCTATGGTTGCGATAACATCTTTTATTATACACATTCTTCGGCAACACGCCATCTTGGTATCGCAATCCGCGCGCCACTGCTCCCATGGCATAAGAAAATCGGGCGCTCCGAAGAGTGCCCGATCCTGTTATCGCAACCTCCCGCTACAGAAACCACAGGAGGAAGTCTGCTGTGATTGCCGTTACTTCACCTGGTAGCCCTGCTGCTTGGCGTAATCCTGCAGGTCCTTCTGCCAGGAAGCCACGGCATCGGAGAGCGTGGTCTTGCCGGTGTAGGCATCGCCGGCGTAGTCGCCGAACTTGCCGCGAGCGTAGACCTCGAAGGGCAGGAACTTGTAGCCGGTGGACACATTGGCTGCGGCCTTGGCCAGCTCCTCGTTGAACTTCTGACCGCCGAAGTACTCGTGGGCCTTGCCGTCGGAGTCGGTCAGGGAGGTCATGTTGAGGAAGTCGTTGGACTTGAGGGTGTCGTTGTCGGCCGGGAAGGCACCGCCGTCAACACGGGTCTTAATGCCCTCGGCGTCGTGGCAGGCGTATTCCATGAACTTGTAGGCGGCGGCGACCTTGGCCTTGTCGTCGGACTTCACGATGGCCAGCGAGGAACCACCGTTCTCGGAGTTGGTCTCGGAGCCGTCTGCGGTCGGCATCTGGGCGATGCGCCACTTGCCGTCACCGTTCGGAGCGCCGGAAAGCAGGTTGTACGGCATCCAAGCGCCGGTCAGCAGGGATGCGATGGAGCCGTCATCCAGACCCTTGTTCCAATCGTCGGTCCAGCCGACGGTCTTGGTGTCGATGAGGTCTTCGTCGATCATCTTCTGCCAGAAGTCGGTGAAGGTCTTGACGTTCTTGTCACCGGTCAGGTTGATGGTCACGGTCTCGCCGTCCTTGGAGGTCTCGAACGGGGTCGCGCCGGCCAGCCAGGTCATGGAGTCGAAGAAGCCGGCGTCACCGGAATCGGAGGTGATGTAGGAGTCCACGGCGCGAATCTTCTTGGCAGCCTCGTAGAAGTCGTCCCACGTGCGCACCTGGGTCGGATCGACGCCGGCCTTGTCGAAGACGTCCTTGTTGTAGAACCAGGCCATCGGGCCGGAATCCATCGGCAGGGCGTAGACGCCGTCATTGATGTTCACCGAGGACCACGTGCCCGGGGTGTAGAAGTCCTTGAAATCGGAGGCACCGAGATCGGAAAGGTTCTCGAGGTGGCCGCGAATCACGTATTCGGGCAGTGCGTAGTATTCGATCTGGGCGATGTCCGGAGCACCGGAGCCTGCCTCGATGGCGTTGGACAGTGCGTTGTACTCGTCCTTGTTGGTGCCGGCGTTGGTCACCTTCACCTTAATGTTCGGGTTCTTGGCCTCGAATCCCTTGACCGTACGAGGCAGTGTGGAATCCCAGGACCACACGGTCAGCTCGACCTTCTTATCAGAGGAGCCGGTGCTTCCGCCATCCCCGGCAGAAGTGGAACCGCAGGCAGCTACAGAGGAGAGCATGGCCACAGCACCAATCAGGGCAATTGTCTTCTTGCCGAACTTCATCGTTCTTTCCTTCCTTGTTATGGGAAACGACGGGACTTGGCGTTTTGCTCCAAGCCTTGTATCGTTTCAAAGAAACGGTACCACATGTTTTATGTTTACGCAAACACGACACGTCGCACCATAGTGACTAACCACAAACCGAAACCATAGTGACTAACCGCAAACCGAAGGAGATGCATCCCGCTCATGACCACTCACAACAGCCAGTATTCCGCCGAAACCGCCCATCCCGACAAGCAGGAAAGCAGCCCGGCGCCGACCGCCGCCGGCACCACGGCCAGTAACGTCTCCACAACTGGCAACGCAACCACGCCGGACGCCAGCATCGCCCTCAACGCCGACGCCACTCCGGTAGCCGACGTTCCCCCGCGTCTGTTCGGCTCATTCGTAGAACATCTGGGCCGTTGCGTCTACGGCGGCATCTACGAGCCCAGCCATCCCACCGCCGACGAAAACGGCTTCCGCCAAGACGTGCTTGATCTGGTCAAGGAACTGGGCGTCACCTGCGTACGCTACCCCGGCGGCAATTTCGTATCCAACTACAACTGGGAAGACGGCATCGGCCCACGCGAGAATCGCCCCGTACGCCGCGACCTGGCCTGGCATTGCACCGAAACCAATGAAATGGGCATCGACGACTTCTACCGCTGGAGCCAGAAAGCCGGCACCGAAATCATGCTTGCCGTCAACATGGGCACCCGGGGTCTGAAGGCCGCGCTCGACGAGCTCGAGTATGTCAACGGCGCGCCCGGCACCGCTTGGGCGGATCAGCGCGTGGCCAACGGCATCGAGGAGCCGATGGATATCAAGATGTGGTGCATCGGCAACGAAATGGACGGCCCGTGGCAGGTGGGCCACATGAGCCCGGAAGAATATGCCGGCGCGGTGGATAAGGTGGCCCACGCCATGAAGCTCGCCGAGTCCGGTCTCGAACTCGTGGCCTGCGGTTCCTCGGGTGCCTATATGCCGACCTTCGGCACGTGGGAGAAGACCGTGCTCACCAAGGCTTACGAGAATCTCGACTTCGTCTCCTGCCATGCCTACTACTTCGACCGCGGCCATAAAACCCGGACCGCCGCCTCCATGCAGGACTTCCTGGCCTCTTCCGAAGACATGACCAAGTTCATCGCCACCGTCTCGGACGCGGCCGATCAGGCGCGAGAAGCCAACAACGGCACCAAAGACATCGCCCTGTCCTTCGACGAATGGGGCGTATGGTATTCGGACAAGTGGAACGAGCAGGAAGACCAGTGGAAGGCGGAGGCCGCGCAGGGTTTGCACCACGAGCCATGGCCTAAGTCTCCGCATTTGCTGGAAGACATCTACACTGCGGCCGACGCGGTGGTCGAAGGTTCCCTGATGATCACCCTGCTCAAGCACTGCGATCGCGTGCGTTCCGCCTCGCGCGCCCAGCTGGTCAACGTCATCGCCCCCATCATGGCCGAGGAACACGGCCCGGCATGGCGGCAGACCACGTTCTACCCGTTCGCCGAAGCCGCCCTTCACGCGCGCGGCCAGGCCTACGCTCCGGCCATCAGCTCCCCCACCATCCATACCGAGGCATATGGCGACGTGCCGGCCATCGACGCGGTAGTCACGTGGGATGAACAGGCCCGCACCGGTCTGCTGCTTGCCGTCAACCGCGACGCCAACACCCCGCACACGCTCACCATCGACCTTTCCGGGCTGCTCGGCCTGCCCGGTCTCGGCACGCTCGCGCTCAGCAAGGCGCAACTGTTGCATGAGGACGATCCGTACCGCACCAACACCGCCGAAGCGCCCGAAGCCGTCACGCCGCAACCGCTCGACATTGCAATGAACGCCACCGGCACCTGCACGGCAACGCTTCCCGCCATCTCCTGGATCAGCGTGGAATTCCACGGCTAAAAGACGGAGAGTCACGCCCGTACCAAGTACAGTCAAGTCCAATACGACCAGGGCCCGTCAATCACCATACGATTGACGGGCCTTGTCATTCACTTCGGATATTTCGAACCACGGATTCATCAGGCGCGCGCCAACGCCGGTGAGGACTCGCGCAGGGAGAGGCTATAGGGGGCCTCGATGGTTTGGGCGGGGGCACGGCTGCCGGATTCGACCTGTTGGATGATGGATTCGACGGCCAGTCGGGCGATGGCTTCCCTGCCGGGGTTAACGGTGGAAAGAGACGGCACCATGTAGGCCGATTCCTCCACGTCATCGAAGCCGATAACGCGAACATCATCCGGCACGGCAACGCCGCGTTCGCGCAGTTCACGCAGCACGCCCCACGCCAGCAAGTCATTCAAAGCGAACACGGCATCGAATTGCAGGCCACTCTCCAGCATGGTGTCCACCGCGACCAAACCGTCGGCGCTCCCCCAGCCTTGGGTTTCGATAAGCAGACTGTCATCACAGGGGATGCCGCGCGCGGCCAGCGCCTCACGATATCCGTGGGTGCGGATGGAGCCCGACGAGAAATCGTGCTCGGGGTGGGGCACGGCACCGACTACGGCGATGCGGCGGCAACCGGCATCAAGCAGGTGATAAGTCGCGGCGGCGGCCCCTTCGCGATTGCGAATCACTACGTGCGGCGCGTTGACGCCGAACAAACGTTCACCCAACAGTACGAGCGGGTAATCGCCATCCAAAGCCGCGATATCGTCAACCGTCATCATCAGAGGGCTTAAGATGAGCCCGTCCGCGCTGTGCGTGCCCATCGATGCGATGCTTTCCAGCTCGCGGGCACGATTGTTAGTGGTGGATTCCACGATGACGCCGTAGCCATGTTGCCGGGCCTCGGCCAGAATATCCTCGGCGAGTTCGGAGAAGTACACCTGCCGCAGATCGGGAATAACCAGCTTGAGCAACCGGGTACGCCCGGAACGCAGGTTTCTGGCCGACGAGTTGACTTTGTATCCGAGCCTGTCGATGGCTTCCGCAATACGCGCGGCCATCGCCTCGCTCATATATGGCTGTTTGTTCAGAAAATTAGACACCGAGGCTACCGAAACACCGGCCTCATGGGCCACGTCCGCCATCGTCACTCTGTTTTTGCCTCGCACGGTGACCACCCTACCCGACTTTGCTGGAGATACGAAAACGACTCCCCTGCTACGATGAGCAGCAAGGGAGCCGTTGGGTAATTAGGCGCTATGCGCGGTTTTACAGCTTGACGACGAGTACGCCGTTGGGCTGGATGGCGGCCGTGTGCTCGGACTCGTTGACCTGGGCCAGCGAGGCGACCAGCGGTTCGCCTTCCACGTCCACGACCGCAACATCGTGGGTGCGGTTGAACAGGAACACGAAGTGGTTCTCGCCAGTTTCGTCCGCACGCTCGACGCGCAGCACTTCACCGCGATCGTCCTCAGCCGAAGTCTCGATGCCGAGTTCCTCCAGCAGCACGGGCAGGCTCTTGGCCAAACCCTCACGGCCGAGACGGGCACCGACGTATGCGGCCTTGCCGTCGCCGAAGTCGTTGACGGTGATGGCGGGAGCGCCGTCGAAACCGGTCCACTTATCTGCCTTGAAGGAGGCGACCACGTGAGCGGTATCGGCCACGGAGGTGATCACGTCGGCGAAATCGTGCGCCACGGTTCCGTTGTCCAAGTCAAGGTGGTCCATGGCACCGGGGAAGTCGTTGCCCATCGGGGCGAATTCCTCAACGCGCACACCCACCACGTCACGGATGGAACCGGGGTAGCCACCCAGCCAGACGTGATCCTTGTCGTCCACCAGACCGGTGTAGTAGGTCACGAACAGCTTGCCGCCGTTCGCCACATACTCGCGCACGCGGCGCGTGGTCTCTTCGGACAGGATGGTCAGGCTCGGCAGCACGACGGCTTCGTACTCGTCCCAAGGGCCGCGAACCGGCACCACGTCTGCGGTCAGACCGTTGTCCGCCAGCGCGCGGAACCACGCGAGCGGCTCGGTCCAATGGCGTACCTCCTGAGTAGGCGTGGCGGTGTGTTCCGTAGCCCACTGGGACTCGTAATCGAAGACGACGGCGACCTTGGACTTGACCAGCTTGGTGCTCAGCAGGCCCTCGTCAGCAAGCTTGTTGAGGTCGGCACCCAGCTCGCACACATCGCGGAAGATCTGGGAGTCGGGGCCCGCGTGAGGAACCATCGAAGAGTGCCACTTCTCGGCACCGGCCTTGGACTGGCGCCACTGGAAGTAGCAGATGGCGTCGGAGCCCATGGCCAAGTGGGCCAGGGAGTCGCGCACCAATTCGCCGGGCTCGACGCGATAGTTGATCGGGCGCCAATTGACGGCGGAGCTGGAGTGCTCCATGAGGAACCACGGATTCTTGCGGGCGATGCCGTCACATAGGGAGGCCGAGTAAGCCAGCTCGTCGAAGTGAGCTTCGCCAGGCGTGAAGTAGTGATCGTTGGACACGAAGTCCACGTCGTAACCCCACTTGTCGTAATCGATGCCGGCACCGCCGGCGGAGACCATGAAGTTGGTGGTCTGCGGCTTGGGGGCGATCTCGAGCAGGGCGTCGCGCTCGGCCTTGTAAAAGTCGAGCAGGGCGTCGGAGCTGAAGCGCTTCCAGTCAAGCAGTTTGCCCGGATTCATGAAGTTGCCATCGCCGATGAAGCGCGGCGGGATGATCTCGGAGAAATTGTTCATGCGCTGCGCCCAGAAGGCGGTGCCCCAGGCGTCGTTGACAGCGTCGATGGTGCCGTACTTCTTCTCGCACCACTTCTGGAAGGCGCGCTCGGCGTCTTCGGAATAGTCGAAGCGGTTGTGGCAGCCGTACTCGTTGCTCACATGCCAAGAGACCACATAGGGGTTGTCCTTGTAGTGCTCGGCCATCTTGCGGCACAGGTTGAGCGCGTAGTCAAGGAAGACCGGGCTGGTGGCGCGCCAGTGCTGGCGGGCACCGGGCTGGCAGACGTCGCCGCGGTAGTCGACCCAGAGGATCTCCGGGTGGGCCTGGGTCATCCACATCGGCGGGGATGCGGTGCCGGAGGCGAGATCGACGGCGATGCCGGCCTTGCCGAGCTTGTCGATGACGCGATCGAGCCAATCGAAGTCGTACACGCCTTCTTCGGGCTCAAGCTTGGCCCAGGAGAAGATGGCTACGGAGACGAGGTTGACGCCGGCCTGCTGCATAAGCTCGATGTCTTCGTCCCAGACTTCCTCCGGCCACTGGTCGGGGTTGTAGTCGCCGCCGTACCAGATGCGGGGCTCGTTGCCCGCAAGAGGCTGCGGCCACTTGAACTCTTTACGTTCCATGATGATTCAGTTCCTTTATTGAATTTTATCGATAATCTGCGTCTACGGGAATAAATTCCTCACGTTGCACAGACACACAAGGAGGCACCTGCACAATTCTCAACAATGCGAATATCTGCATAGGTGCCTCCTTCTGTTAGTGGTTATGCCTTTATCTCGGCTCCCTCCACCAGAAGGGAGCCAAAGTACGCTCACTCCTTGACGGCGCCTGCGGCCAGGCCGGACTGCCAGTACTTCTGCAGGCACAAGAACGCGATGACCAAGGGGATGATCGTGATCAGGGAGCCCGTGATCACCAGGTTCTGGATCGCCTGGCCGCCGGCCGTGCTCGCCTGGTCCTTCCACTGGTTCAGGCCGATGGTCAGCGGGTACCAGTCCGCGTCCTTGAGCATGATCAACGGCAGGAAGTAGTTGTTCCACGTCGCCACGATCGTGAACAGGGCCGTCGTCACGATGCCCGGAGCCAACAACGGGAGGCTGATCTGCCAGAACGTGCGGAACTCGGAGGCACCGTCCACGCGGGCGGCCTCCAGCAGCTCCTGGGGCACGGCCTGCTCGCTGAAGATCCACATCAGGTACAGGCCGAACGGGCTGATCAAACTCGGTATAATCATGGCCCACGGGGTGTTCGTCAAACCCAATTTGGCGAACAGGAGGAACTGGGGGACCGCCAAAGCGATGCCCGGCACGCTGATCGCGCCGATGATGACCACGAACACCGCGTTGCGGCCCGGGAAGCGGAACTTCGCCAATGCGTAGCCGCCCATGATCGCCAGGAGGGTCGCGCCGCCGGCGCCGACCACCACGTACAGGATCGTGTTGAACAGCCAGCGCGCGAAGATCCCGTCCTGATAGGAGAACACGGTCGCGATGTTGTCGAACAAAGCGAACGTCTTGCCGAACCCCAGGCCGAACGTGCTCGTGAAGTCGGCCTGTGTCTTCGTCGCGTTGATCAGCAGGTACACGAACGGGAACAGGCAGTACACGGCGAAGACCGCGCACAGGACGGTCAACAACGTGGAACGCCTCGGGTTGTTCACGTTCGCGAACCCGGCCTTCGCGCTGCGCTTGCGTTCGGCGGCCTCGTCGGCGGCGATCCTCTTCTGGCGGGCCTTCTCCGCCTTCCTGGCGGCCTTCTCCTGGGCCTTGAGCTCGGCGTCGGTCAGGCGACCGGCGGCCGAAGTCGTTGCTGCACTCATCACATACGCTCCTTCACGATCATCATCGATTCCTCAACACGAACAGCGGTCATCGTCACTTCATCTGCTCCTTCAGGCTGTTCAACTGGACGATGTAGGCGATGGCCATGGTGATCACGGCCATCACGATCGCCAACGCGGCCGCATAATTCGACTGGTTGCCGCTGAAGCTCAGGTTGTACGCGTACATGTTCGGCGTGTAATACGTCGTGATCGCATTACCAGGAACCATGTTCTGCAAAATGCTCGGCTCGTTGAACAACTGGAACGAGCCGATGATGCTGAAGATCACCGTGATAGCCAGGCTGCCGCGCAATTCGGGAAGCTTGATGCTCTTCACGATCTGCCACTCCGACGCGCCGTCGATGCTCGCCGCCTCATACAGGGAATGCGGGATGGTCGACAGCGAGCTGTAGAAGATGAGCATGTTGTAGCCCGTGAACTCCCACGTCACGATGTTCCCGATGCTGGCCAACAACACGGAAGGGGCGAGCACGTCGATGTCCGTGCCCAGGAAATCGTTCAACGAACCCACCAGGCCGTACTTCGCGCCATACACGAAACCCCAGATCAACGTCGACACCACCGCCGGCACCGCGTAGGGCAGGAACGTCGAGATACGGAAGAACCTCGTGCCATGCAGCTTCATCGAATCCAACGCCAGGGCCATCAAAGCCGACAGGCACAGCATGATCGGCACCTGCACGCACGTGAACAGGGCCACACGACCAACACTGCTCCAGAACTGGCCATCACCCAACAGGCGCGCGTAGTTCTCGAAGCCGACGAACTTGGTGCCGCCGATCATCTGCTTCTTGAAGAACGAAATATAAACGGCGTACACGATCGGCACGATGAACACGAACACGAACACCACCGCAAAAGGCCACATGAATTTCCATCCACGCCAATCGGCCTTGTGCTTATTCACACGAGCCTTGCCCGAATGCACGGGCGCAGCTGCGATATCGGCTGAAGCCATTCCCAACCCCTCTCCTTCGAAGGTTGACCAAAATGTTTGCGTTATCATCATAACACCATTTGTAACATTGTCCAATCGTGTTGAGTACCGTGTTGAATTAAGGGTTTCTCAGTCACTCTGCTACAATGGTCACGAAGACAACGATGTTATCGTTACCGTAAGCGACCCTAAGATAAGCGTTGCAAACGAAACACCGACATTAATGAGTCAAGCGAGGGTGAAATGTCGAGGCCAACACAGGTGTCCATGCAAGACATAGCGAAAGCCGCCGGCGTTTCGCCACAGACAGTGTCCCGCGTGGCGAATGGCAGCGATGCGGTGAAACCCGAAACACGCCAGCGTGTCGAAGCCGCAATGGAACGCCTTGGGTATCGTCCGAATTATGCGGCCCGAGCCCTAAAGCACGGCCGCTTCCAGGATATCGGCGTGGTGATGTTCAACACCGCCACGTTCGGCAACGCCCGCATCCTTGATTCTATTGTGGCCAACGCGGCCGATGACGATTATTCAGTCACCATCCAGACCATGCGCCACGGTGCGGAACGCACGCTTTCCGCCGCCATCGATCGCATGCAGCGTCAGCCGGTGGATGGTGTCATCGTAGTGCTGGAGGAACGCATCTCCGATTTCGTCGGATACAAGCCTCCGCGAGAATTTCCAGTCGTGCTCATCTGCGAATCCGCCGCCGACCACTGCCCCACCGTTGACGCCGACCAGTATGGCTGCTCGACCGCTATCGTCGATTACCTGATGAGCAAGGGGCACAAGACCGTCTACCACATTGCCGGACCGTCCACCTCGCGCGCCGCCGAAAGCCGCGCCCGCGGTTGGCGAGAAGCGTTGGAACAAATGGGAGCACGCATACCGAGCATGTACATCGGCGATTGGTGCGCGGATTCAGGCTACCAGGCCGGCGTGGCGTTGGCCCACGACCCCGACTGCACGGCCATCTACGCCGCCAACGACCAAATGGCATACGGCGCAATGCTCGGGTTGCAGTCAGCGGGCAAGCGCGTGCCCGAGGATGTCAGCATCGTGGGCGTCGATGATTCGCTGGTCGATATGGTCCCGCGCTTGAACCTGACGACCATGAAGCTGCGCTTTGACGACATTGGCGCCACCGCCTTCTCCATGGTCCGCCGTCAATGCGAAGGCGAGAAGATACCGGTCGGCGTCAAAACCGTAATCCCGCCGGAACTGATTGAACGCGGTTCCGTGCGCGACATCAGCTGACGAGCGGCATGTGCTGGCATCCACTGGTACCTGTCAGTGATTCACCTGCCAGTGATCCATAGGCAATTCCGCACCGACCAATCGACTCGGTTGTGCAATATTCTGCACATTTCCAACTATGTGCAGAATATTGCACACTTTACTATACTGTGATATATTTTGCACATGATTGTCATGGATATCGCCGAATACGCGCGGCTTATCAAGGATGAAAGGCAACGCCAGGGCATCAGTCAGACCGACATGGCCCAACGGCTGGGCGTGTCACGTCGCTGGCTGATCGAATTTGAACACGCCCGAGTCCCCAATCCCGGATTCTCCACCATTCTCAGCGCTCTGACTGAGCTTGGCTTGTCGCTGGATGTCCGCAAAACCCCGCAGCCCGCCGAACTCTATGAATGGTGACACCATGAGCGAAAACACTCTCAATGCATTTCTCGGCGAAACACCCATCGGCCAGTTTCGAAGAACAAACGATGGCAGCATTATTTTCCAATATCACGATTCCTATCGTTGGTCGCAATCACCCACACCAATATCGCTTTCCATGCCCATTACCGCAGCCGAATATTCAGGCGACATCCCGCGTAATTTCCTTGAGGCCCTGGTCCCGGAATCCCCTCAGGCCCGAGATGAAGCCATGCGATTGCATCATGCCCGATCGACAAGCGCATTTGATCTGTTGCAAGCCATCGGATTCGATGCCACCGGCGCATTACGACTGTCCGCCGACCCGCACTTGCCCATAGATGACGATTCGCTTATTCCAATCAGCGATTCGCAGATCGCGAATCGACTACGCGCAGCCGCCCCCACAGGCATCCAGTCCGCAAGCGTAGACGAGCATTGGTCGGTCGCGGGACAGCAGGGCAAGATCGCACTGAGGAACCGCGATGGATCATGGTTCTCCACCACTGGAATCGCGCGGACGACTCATATCATCAAGCCCGGCATACCGACCCTTCCACACCAAGCATTCAACGAACACATCACCATGCGCATTGTGGAGGCGATGGGAATACCCGTGGCCCACACCTCTTTTCACATCTTTGATGGGGTCCCAGCCATCATCAGCGAGCGGTATGACCGTATAGTGTCCGCCAATGGTACGGTGACGGCCCTGCACCAAGAAGACTTTACCCAAGCGCTGGGCATTCCCTCATCGCTGAAATACGAGGAACACAACGGCCCAACGTCCAATGCATATGCGGAAATGTTGCGCAAGCACGGTCTGCCCGGTCAGGCCGAAAGCAATATCCGAGCCTTCACCGACGGCATCCTCGCCAGTTATCTCGTCGGGGCAACAGACAGCCACGCCAAGAACTACTCGCTATTGCTCGATGGCGCGTCCGTGCGGCTTGCCCCGCTCTATGACCTTGCTTCGGTGTTCCCTTATTTGGGGCATGGCAAGCAGATCATAAATGCCACTTTGGCGATGAACATCGGCGGACGCCGAGATCTTCTTCAATTACGCCGCAAACATCTGGAACGATTCGCACAGCGGATGGGATTAGATGAGGAATCCGTGATTTTACGATTCCACACCTTGGTGGATAGGCTGCCGGAGGCATTCGACAGCACCGTGCAACCCGCTCACGACGTTATCGCGAGCATTGGTGCGCAGGAATTCATCGATAGCTATCGCAAGCGCATCATGATGGTGTACGACGATGCAATGAGCTGGATGGCCAGTCGAAAGGGACAGTGATTCGGACGGGCGGGGATTGGTCTCGCCATCCCCCTAAGAAATCAGATCTTAAGCGGCACACGGGAAACGAATTCGCGCTTCTCGCCTGTTATTGGATCGGTGAATCGTAGCACACGCGCCACTAATTGCAGCGGCTGGCTGAAATCGTCGTAGGGGCGTGTCTGGATGCGCGGGTAGAAGTCGTCACCCACGATGGGCAGGCCGAGCGAATTCATGTGGACGCGCAATTGGTGGGTTTTGCCGGTGCGCGGGTGGAGTGTGTAGCGGCAGATGGGGTGATTTCCCGGATGGGGACCACCCTCCGGCGCTTCGCGCCACCTCCCGCCAGCGGGAGGGAAACAGAGGTCGCCGCGCTCGATGAGGGTTTCGGCGTTGGCCAAACCCGGTTCCTCGAATGCGGCCATCGTGCCGTGTTCCTTGGTGATGTGCGATCGGCGCAGCAATGGGAACGGGCGTGGCGGTTCGACCTGCATGATCGTGCCGAATCGCGGGCGGCTGATCGGCCGGCAGGGCGCCAGGCATTCATAGACCTTGACGGCCTGCCGGTTCTGGAACAGCATCTGATACGCGCCGCGGCAGGCCGGATCCCGCACGAACACCAATACGCCGGCGGTCATGCGGTCCAATCGATGCGCTGGCGTGATGTCCGGCTCCCCCAGCCGCTCACGCAATCGGATCAGCGCGGTCTGCCGATACCACATGCCGCGCGGCATGGTGGCCAGAAAATGCGGCTTGTCCACCACGATGATCCGCTCGTCCTCATACAGCACGTCCATCTCAAACGGAATATGAGGCTCGTCAATCACATACCGATGTGGCTTACTCAACGGTCACGGACTTGGCGAGGTTGCGGGGCTTGTCCACGTCGTAGCCCTTGAGCTTTGCCATGTCCATGGCGAACAGCTGCAGCGGCACCACGTCAACCAGCGGGCTCATCAGCGTTGGGCAGGCGGGGCGCCAGAACACCACGTCAGCGTACCGTTCCACATCCGGGTCGCCCTGCTCGGCCACGGCGATGATGTACGCGCCACGAGCCTTGACCTCCTCGATACCGGAGATCACCTTGGCGTGCAACACATTGCGGCCGCGCTGCGGCGGCACGATGAACACCACGGGCTCACCCTCGTCCACCAGCGCGATCGGTCCATGCTTGAGCTCGCCGGCCGCGAAGCCCTCGGTGAACGTGTAGGCGATCTCCTTGAGCTTCAGTGCACCCTCAAGCGCCACCGGGTAGCCCACGTGACGGCCGAGGAACAAGAAGGAGTTGGCGTTCACCATGCGCTCGGCGGCCGCCTGGATGGTCTTGGGCTGGGTGTCGAGCACCCACTGAATCTTGCGCGGCATGTCTTTCAGGGAGTCGAGCACCTGATGAATCTCATCGCGGAACATCGCGCCCTTGACCTGCGCCAGATACAGGCCCAGCAGGTAGGCGGCGGTGATCTGCGCCACAAACGCCTTGGTGGATGCCACGGCAACTTCCGGGCCGGCGTGTGTGTAGAGCACGGCGTCGGATTCGCGCGGAATGGAGGCACCCTGCGTGTTGCAGATGGCCAGCACCTTGGACCCCTGTTCGCGCGCGTGGCGCAGGGCCATCAGAGTATCCATGGTTTCGCCGGACTGAGAAATGGCCACCACGAGCGTACGCGGGGTCAGAATCGGGTCACGGTAACGGAATTCGTGCGCGAGTTCGATTTCCACGGGGATACGCACCCAGTGTTCGATGGCGTACTTGGCTACCTGGCCGGCGTAGCTGGCGGTGCCGCAGGCCACGACGATGATTTTGTCGATGGCCTTGAAGTCGTGTTCGTCGATACGCACTTCATCAAGGGTGATGCCGCCATTCGCATCGAAGCGGCCAAGCAGGGTGCGCTGCACTGCGGCAGGGTCTTCGTGGATCTCCTTGTCCATAAAGGAATCCCAGCCGCCCTTTTCGGCGGCCGAAGCATCCCAATCCACGGTGTAGGTCTTCGGGTTTTCGACCACGTTGCCGTCGAAATCGGTGACGATGACCTTGTCGGCGGACACGCATACGGCCTGATCCTGGTCGACTTCCATGGCGCGCTTGGTGTAGGCCACGAATGCGGCGACGTCGGAACCGAGGAAGTTCTCCCCCTCGCCAAGGCCCACGACCAGCGGCGAATCATGGCGGGCTCCGACCACGATGTCCGGCTGGCGGCAGTCGGTGGCCAGAATGGTGAACGCGCCTTCAAGCATGCGGGCCATGCGGCGCACAGCCTTGAACAGGTCTGGCTTGCCTTCGTCCGCGATAATCTTGTCCACGATCTTGCCGAGCAGCTTAGCGGCCACCTCAGTGTCGGTGGCAGAGGCGAATCGGTAGCCTTCGGCTTGCAGGTCGAGACGCAGCTGAGAGGCGTTTTCGATGATGCCGTTATGGATGATGGCCACCTTGCCGTCCATGCTGGTGTGCGGGTGGGCGTTCACGTCGCTCGGCTCGCCATTGGTGGCCCAGCGCGTGTGGCCGATGCCCACCGTGGCAAGCGGCATCGGCTTACGCTCGATGTCTTCGACCAGGTTCTTCAAACGGCCGGCCTTCTTGCGCACGACCACCTTATCCATGCCGGGCGCGGTCAGCGCCACACCGGCCGAGTCATAGCCTCGGTATTCCAGACGTTCCAGGCCTTGCAGGCAGACCTCCAAAGGCTTGCCGCATGCCGTTTCAATATTTCCCGCGTATCCAACGATTCCACACATGGTTCACCAGCCTAGCGGACGATTATTGCGCAAAGCGAATCCAACCCGCCGCCTTTGCAGGATTGGAACATGCCCCTTCGTGAAAACCGTACACTGACTACCACTCAGCGTACGTTCTTCACGAGATGGGGGTGCGATTAGGCGTCGCAAAAAAACGTACGCTGAGTTCATCAGCGTACGTTTTTGGAGCTGCAACAACGAGCCTTCCTACAGCACGTGCTGCAAGAAGTCCTTAAACCTAGGCTCGGTGGGGTGGTCGATGATGTCGGGGCCGCCCTTTTCTACGACTACGCCGCCGTCCATGAACACGATCTGGTCGGCGACTTCGCGGGCGAAGCCGATTTCGTGGGTCACGCACACCATGGTCATGCCTTCCTTGGCCAAGGAACGCATGACGTTGAGCACTTCGCCCACCAGTTCGGGGTCAAGGGCGGAGGTCGGCTCATCGAAGAGCATGATCTCCGGCTTCATGGCCAGAGCACGGGCAATGGCCACGCGCTGCTGCTGACCACCCGACAGCTGGGAGGGGTAATAGTCCGTGCGATCACCCAGACCGACGCGCTGAAGCTCGGCCACGGCCAGGTCACGGGCGGCTTTCTTGGACTGGTGCTGCACGTGGATCGGGGCTTCCATCACGTTTTCCAGCGCGGTCATGTGCGGGAACAGGTTGAAGCGCTGGAACACCATGCCGAGGCGAGAGCGCTGTGCGGCGATCTCCTTATCGTCCAGGGTCTGCAGCATGTCCTGGCCGTTTTTGGTCACGTGCTTGTAGCCGATGAGTTCGCCGTCCACCTCGATGGAACCGCCGGTCAGGGTTTCCAGCTGGTTGATCAGACGCAGGAACGTGGACTTGCCGGAACCGGAGGGCCCCAGAATCACGGTCACAGTACCGGGCATAACGGTTAGATCGATGCCCTTGAGCACATGCAGCGGCCCAAACGCCTTGTGCACCTGCACGGCCTTGACAGCAGGAATCACGGAACCGTCAGCCGCCTTGCGCACGACCGGGGCAACACTGGTGATGTCATTCGTAGTCATAATCGCGCTCCCGCCTTATGCATTCAATCCGACAAATGTGGTCTGGTTGAGCTTGTCCACGTCATCCTTCGGTTCACCGTCGGTCTTACCCGGCAATGGCGTCTGCTTGCCCTTGGTGCCCACCGGTCGGGCATCGAAGCCCTTGCCGAAGTGCGCCTCGAGGCGGGACTGCACAACCATCAGAATGGAGGTGATCAGCAGGTACCAGAAGCAGGCCACGAGAAGCAGCGGAATCGGCTTGTAGATACGGTTGGCGATGGCGTTGGTGGCGAACTGCAGTTCGAGGGTGAACGGCACGGCGGTGACCAGCGAGGTGGTCTTCAGCATGCCGATGGTCTCGTTGCCGGTGGGCGGGATGATGATGCGCATGGCCTGCGGCAGCACGATGCGGCGCATGATGAGCGTGCGGTTCATGCCCAATGCCTTGGCCGCCTCGGTCTGGCCGGGGTCCACGGCTTCAAGGCCGGCACGCACGATTTCGGACAGGTAGGCGGCCTCGTTCAGGGCCAGACCAATCCATGCGGCGTTGAATGCGGTGACCACCACGTTGGAGTCGATGCTCCAGAACTCCACCGAGGTGAACGGAATGCCGAGGCTAATCTTGGGAATCAGCACGGCGAACAGACCCCAGAAAATGAGCTGCGTGTACACAGGCGTGCCGCGGAAGAACCAGATGAAGAACCAGCTGACGCCGCGCAGCACCGGATTGATGGATTTGCGCATGATGGCGAGAATCACCGACAGGATGATCGCCACGACCATGGAGATCACGGTGAGCTCCAAGGTATAGCGAATGCCTTCAAGCACGTTCTCGTTGAACAGGTACTTCCAGACGGTGGGCCAATCCAGTCGCGGATTGGTAATCAAGCCTTGAATGAGCATCGCGGCGAGCAGCACCACGATCACTGCGGCCACAATCGGGCCGGGGCGCTTGACCGGCAGCGCCTTGATGCGGTTGGGGATGTTCACTCCCTCACCGTCGACTTCTTTCTTCGCCATAATTTGGTTCCTTGGACGTGTTGGGCAGCCTGAACTGCAAGTTGCAACTAGCGTTGAACCTTAGTGTACGAATGGGGCGACTGTGTTACAAACAGTGCGCCCCATTCGAATTTTCGCGACAGCTTGTCGGCTATTCGACGGCCGGGTTGATTTCGGCCTTGTCCAGTGCGCCGGATTCGACGCCCCAGTGCTGGAGGATCTTGGTGTAGGTGCCGTCGTCCATAAGCTTTTGCATGGCCTTCTGCACGGCTTCGGTGGTCTGGGAATCGCCCTTTTTGATGGCGATGGCGTTCGGCACTTCATCGAAGTCCTTGCCGAGCTGTTCCAGCTGACCATCGGTCTGGGCAATGGCGTAGCCGACAACCGGGGAATCGGCGAAGAAGACGTCGGCCTTGCCGGTCACCACAGCGGTGGTGGCGTCGGTCTGCTGCTTGGAGGACTGGATGGTGATGTCTTTCTTGCCGTCCGCCTTGCACTGCTTGGCGGTCTTGTTGATGGCCTCTTCCTCGACGGTGCCGGTCTCGACGGCAACGTTCAGACCGCACAGGTCGTTCTCATCGACGTTCTTGGGGTTGCCTGCGGCCACTGCATAGCCCATGCCTGCGGTGAAGTAGGAGACGAAGTCGACGGATTCCATGCGCTCCTTGGTGATGGTGAAGGCGGCGATGCCCAGATCGTACTTGGAGCCGATGGCCGGAATGATCGTATCGAAGTTGGAGGAGACGATTTCGGTATCGAGACCGAAGATGTTGCCCATGGCGCGGGCAAGATCCATGTCGTAGCCGATCTGGGTCTTGCCGTCGGCGTCGAGGAATTCGGCCGGGGCGTAGGAGGGGTTGGTGCCGATGGTGAGCTTGCCGTCCTTGGTCACGGATTCAGGCAGCAGTGCGGCGATTGCATCGTCCTTCTTCACGGAGCTCACGTCGTAGCTGGTGATGGTGACCGACTTGGAGGAACCGCCCTTATCGGAACCGGAGTCACCCGCCTTGTCGGAGGTGCCGCAAGCCGCGGCGGAGAACAGCATGGCCACGCTCAAGGCGGCGGCCGCAATGGTCTTCAGCTTGTTGAACTGCATGATCTCTCTCTTCTTCTCTGTGGAGCCGCCCTATAGCGACTATCAACAATCAGGTATAAATATACATTATAGCGTATACATATACAAATGCTCCCGCTGGGAGGCCGCCGCATAAGAATACAACTGCTGGTGGCTGTTATGCTACAGACCACCCTCAGTCGCCTTCGGCGACAGCTCCCGCCAGCGGGAACGAACAGGGACACCTGGCAATCAGGCGGCGTCGGCCGGGTTGATCTCAGCCTTGTCGATGGCACCGGAACCAACACCCCAAGTGTCGAGGATCTTCTTGTAGGTGCCGTCGTCCATCAGCTTCTGGATGGCCTTCTGCACGGCTTCGGCGGTCTTGGTATCGCCCTTCTTGATGGCCACGGCCTCGGGCACCCCGCCGGCGTCTTCACCGAGCGTCTCCAAGGTGTCGCCGGTCTGCTTGATGGCGTAGGCGGACACCGTGGAATCGGCGTAGAAGATGGAGGCCTTGCCGGAAGCCACGGCGGTGGTCACATCGGTCTGCAGCTTGGAGGACTGGATGTCGATGGCATCCTTGCCGTCCGCCTTGCACTGCTCGTTATCCTTGTTGACTTCCTCTTCCTGGGTGGTACCGGTCTGCACAGCCACCTTCACGCCGCACAGGTTCGAGGAGTCGACCTTGTTCGGGTTGCCCTTCTGCACCACGAACGTGGAACCGGCCTTGAAGTAGGTCACGAAGTCCACAGCCTCCATGCGTTCCTTGGTCACGGTGAAGGAGGAGATGCCGATGTCGTACTTGGAGCCGACGGACGGGATAATCGAATCGAACGTGGAGGAGACGGTGTTTTCCTTCAGTCCGAACACTGCGGCCAGCGCCTTGGACAGGTCGACATCAAAGCCGACCGGGGTCTTGCCGTCCTCGGCCAGGAACTCGGCCGGGGCATAGGAAGTATCGGTGCCGACGGTCAGCGTACCGTCGCCGGCCACGGAATCGGGCAGCAGTGCGGCAATCTCGTCGTCCTTCTGGATGCTGCTGGTGTCGAAGCCTTGAATCGAAGTGCTGGACGAGTCCTTGGATGAATCGCCGCTCTTGGATACGGTGTCGGTGCTGTCAGTCGTGCCACAGGCCGCCACGGCGATCAGCATGGCCGCGCTCAGGGCGGCGGCCGCAGCGGATTGTATTCCCTTGCTTAGAGACATTGGATTTCCTCTCTCCGGATAGTCAGCTGGGCGGGTATGTTTCCCAGATGGTTCCAGAGCGTAGGAGTGCAATGCTACGGAAGCGTTAATCGTGGGCGAAATGACCCACAACGCGGACATCCTACTCTTGGCTCCCCTCCGGAGGGGAGCCAAGGGGCGGGACTAGTGGCGCATGTTGGCGTAGCGCATGGCGCGTAGGGCTTCGCGCTTGTCCTGCTCTTCGCGCAGGGCCTGGCGCTTGTCGAATTCCTTCTTGCCTCGGGCCAGCGCGATCTCCGCCTTGACGCGACCGTCCTTGAAGTACAGGCTCAGCGGCACAATCGTGTATCCCTTGGCTTCGATGCCGCGGGCGAGCTTGGTGATCTGCAGTCGGTGCAGCAGCAGCTTGCGCTTGCGCTTGGGCGCATGGTTGTTCCATGTGCCGTTCAGGTATTCGGGGATGTTCGCGCCCTCCAGCCACATCTCACCACGGCGGTCGATGGAGATGAACGCCTCGGACAGCGATGCGCGGCCTTCGCGCAACGACTTGACCTCGGTGCCGGTCAGGGCCAGCCCTGCCTCGTACTTGTCTTCGATGGCATAGTCATGCCGGGCCTTCTTGTTCTGGACGATGAGTTTCTCACCGGTTTCCTTGGGCATGTCTCCTCCTTTCGTGGGCAACAACTCGTGGGTAGCAGTAGCAACGCAACATCCGACGATATCACGGACCGGCCTCGAATACGAAAAAGGGTTCCTCTTCAAGAGGAACCCTTCAACCGCATATATCGGCCGAACCAACCGGTCAGTGGACGAACCAGTACTGACCCAAATTGGTCAAGGTGCGGTAGTGCATGTTCCACGGACCACCCCAGTTCATTTCGGAGATCTGGAATGTGCCGTCGCCATACACGGCTTCAACCACGGCAACATGGCCCCAGGTACCGTCGGCACCGTCCTGACCAGGCAGGAAGGAGAGCGCGGCGCCGACCTGAGGGTTGTGGTCCACGCGCAAGCCGTACGAGGGGGCGCTGCGCCACCAGTCGCCGCCATTGCCGAGATAGGACGGCGTGCCAATGCCCATCTGCCTACGGCGTTCATACGCCCAGTACGTGCACTGGCCGGCGACATAGGCGTTGCCGTAATCACCGTTCGACGTGCCTTGGCCGCCGACGCTGGGGGCGGGGGCCGGGGCCGGCGCCGGAGCCGGAGCCGGAGCGGGCGCCGGAGCGGGGGTCACCGGAGTAGACGGCGTACCGCCCTGGTTACCGGTATCCACCCGGTTGGCGGCGTCCTGCTGTTCCTTCTGGTACTGACGATTGTAGGAATCGACCTGGGAAGCGATCAGTACGGTCTGGGCCGCCTGCTTGGCGGATTGGGAATCCAGACTGTCGATCATGGAAGACAGTTCGTCACGCCTTGCTTCGCCTTCCTGGCGCAGCTTATCCAAAGCGTCACGTTCGCTTTGCGCGGTTTCGGCGGCGGTCTGTGCGGAAGCGGCCTTCTCATCGGCCTGGGTCTTGAGCACAGCGATCTGCTTTTCGATGGCCGCCAAGCGCTCGCCACGATTCTTCGACGTGCTCAGTGAGGTCGCGGCGGAGGAAGCCGCATTCGCCTCGTTGCGGGACAACGCGTCCCGGGACTGCATGGAATTGACGAAGTCCTGTGTGCTGGTGGCACCCGTCACCACGCTCATCACGTCGGAAGCATTCGAGCCGTGCATCTCGTCACGGGCCAGCTGGGCCACGGCGGCGTGCGCGTCATCGTAGTCCTTGCCGGTCTGCTTGATCTGCTCCTCAAGCGTCTCCTTGTCTTTCTGCGCGGCGGAAAGACGTCCGGATGCGGCATCGGCCTCGTCCTGAGCGGTGGCGGCATCCTCGTTGGCCTGTGTGACCTTGGCCTGCGCGGCGACAATCTTGTTGTTGGTCAGATCGTCCAGCTCAAGTACCTTATCCGCCAGTTCCTGGCTGGCACCGGCCAACTGCTGCTTGAGTTCGGCCTCGCGCTGTACCGACGCGGCGTGCTGGTTCTGCGCATTGATCAGGTCGGAATAGGTGTCTGCCTGGGCAGGCTGTGCCGAGCTGAACGCCAGACCTCCCACACAGGCTGCGGCGGCCACCAGTGCCGCCAGTGCGGGCTTGATCACACGTACGTTCGTCATATGTGAATAGTCCTTTCGCTCACTTAAGCCAATACCATAACATGCGAACCTGAGAGGCTCGCACACGATGTCATCACATTTCTCGCGGGTAAGCCGGTCGCGTTACGCCCTCAAATAACGCCGCAACGAGATGGTTGAAGCGATGATGGACAGCAGTATCGCGCCCACAACCAGGAACGGCGATATCACCAGTACCGTGAGCTGATTCACATAAGGAATCCATGTAACGGATTTCGCCAGCCAGCCGGTGACGAACACGTTGACGATAGCCGAAAGCATCAGGCACGAGAGCACCGAGCCGATCAGCGAGGCGATGGTGCCCTCCAGAATGAACGGCAGACGAATCGTCCAGTTCGAGGCACCCACGTACCTCATGATTTCGGTTTCGGTTCGTCTGGATGCGGCGGACATACGAATGGTGGTTCCGGTCAGCAGGATGGCGACCACCACCATCACGCCGGCGAGCACAGCCGTAACCGCCGTGGCTCGGTTGAGCACGGCGAACACCGGGTCGAAGATCTGGCGCTGATCGGTAATGTCTTCCACACCCTCCTTGCCAGAGAGCACTTCGGAGACCACCTGATATTTGGTGGGGTCCTTGAGCTTGAGCCAGAGGGAGTCCTGCATATCGTCCGCGATCAGCGTACGGCCTTGGAATTCACCGTTCGGGTACTGCTTGGTGAAGGTGTTGTCGTAGAAATCCTGCTTGCTGACATAGTCGATGTTGGAGACCACGTCGTTGAGTTCATCGCGAATGGTTTTCTGCAGTGCCGTGATCTCATTGGCTGAGGGCGATTTGCCGGAAGCACAGTTCGCGGACTGGCTGGTGCCGTCGGGACATAGCCACACCACGACCTCGACCTTGTCGTACCAGTCGCCCTTGGCTTTGGTGATCTGCGCCTGAGTAAGCACCGAAGCGCCGATGAACAGGAATGAGATGAAGGTGACCAGCGTCAGCGACAGCAGCATCGACAGGTTACGGGTGAGGTTGGCCCACGTTTCGGACAGAATGAATCGTGCTCGCATGATGATCCCCCCTTACTCCTTCGCGCCCTCAGCGGGTTGATCGTCGGATGTTTGGTCTGCGGCGGACTGCTCGTCGGCGGACTGCTCGTCAGCAGGCTGCTCGGCGGCGGACTGCTCGTTGGCCGGCGGTGCGGGCGGTTCCGGCGGTGCGGGCGGCTCCGGCGGGGCCGGCGGCTCGGCGGCGGATGACACGGACGTATCGGCAACCACGGCGGTCGCGGCGGTCGCGGCGGACTCGTCCTTGAACGGGTCGAACGCCTGGGTGCTTTCCAGGGCGGCGGCCTGCTCATCCAACGGAATGCCCTTGCCCCAGGTCAGCGTGTCTTCCAGCGGCGCAAACGTCTCGCCATAGCGGCCGGTGCGGCCGGAATGCACGGAATTGGCCAAACGGGCGATGCCTTCAGACGGCTCGTCACTGCCCTCGATGGCCTTGGTCGCCGCCGCCAGCACATGATGGGCGGTGTCGGACTTGGCTTCGACTTCGGCATCCGGGAAGAACAGGGCGGAATCGTAGGAGCCATGAGCCTCGTCACGCACGATCTTGCCGTTGTGCAGTTCGACCACGCGCTTGCGCATCGAGTTGACGATCTCTTCGTTATGCGTGGCCATGACGATGGTGGTGCCGGTGCGGTTGATGGCGTCCAGCACTTCCATGATGCCCAGCGAAGTGGTCGGGTCGAGGTTGCCGGTGGGCTCGTCGGCCAGCAGAATCTGCGGGTGGTTCACGTAGGCGCGGGCGATGGCCACACGCTGCTGCTCGCCACCGGAGAGCTCATGCGGGTAGTTCTTTTCCTTGCCGGTGAGCCCCACGGTATCCAGCACCTTGGGCACCAACGATTTGATGGTGGACCGCCGTGTGCCGATCACCTCAAGGGCGAACGCCACGTTCTCCCACACGGTTTTGTTATTGAGCAGCTTGTAATCCTGGAACACGAAGCCCAGCGAACGGCGGTACTGCGGCACTTGACGGTTGGTGATGCGCCGCAGATCGTTGCCGGCCACGCGAATCTCGCCGTTGGTGGCCTCTTCCTCGCGCAACAGCAGGCTCAAGAGCGTGGTCTTGCCGGAGCCGGACGCACCCACAAGGAACACGAAATCACCGCGTTCGATATCGAGGTTGATGTCGTCAAGCGCCGGTCGGGTGCCTTTGGGATAGATCTTGGACACATTGTCCAGTGAGATCAGCGCCATAATGCTGCTTACTCCTCGGTTTCGGCGGCGCGGCGCTGTTCGTGGCGCCAGCGGATGCCGGCCTCGATGAACGCGTTGATGTCGCCGTCGAACACGGCCTGGGTCTGGCTGGTTTCGTAGCCGGTGCGCAAATCCTTGACCATCTGGTAGGGGTGCAGCACGTAGGAGCGCATCTGATCGCCCCAGCTGGCCTTGATATCGCCGGCGAGCTCCTTCTTCTTCTTGGCCTCCTCCTCGTGGCGCAGCACGAGCAGTCGGGACTGGAGCACGGCCATGGCGGAGGCGCGGTTCTGAATCTGCGAACGCTCATCCTGCATGGTCACCACGATGCCGGTGGGAAGGTGGGTGATGCGCACGGCCGAGTACGTGGTGTTCACGCCCTGGCCGCCGGGGCCGGAGGAGCAGTAGGTGTCCACGCGGATGTCCGTATCCGGAATGTCGATGTGATCGGTGGCCTCGACCAGCGGCACCACTTCCACGGCGGCGAAGCTGGTCTGGCGGCGACCCTGGTTGTCGAACGGGGAGATGCGCACCAGACGGTGGGTGCCGCCTTCCACGGACAGTCGGCCGTAAGCGTAGGGGGCGTCCACCTGGAAGGTGGCGGACTTGATGCCCGCCTCTTCGGCGTAGGAGGTGTCCATGACCTTGGCCTTGAAGCCGTTACGCTCGCAGTAGCGCAGGTACATGCGCAGCAACATCTGCGCGAAGTCGGCCGCGTCGACGCCGCCGGCACCGGAGCGGATGGTCACCACGGCGGAACGTTCGTCGTATTCGCCATCGAGCAGGGTCTGAATCTCCATCTGGTCGAGATCCTTCTGGATCTCGCCGATTTCGCTTTGCGCCTCGTCCAGAGAGTCCTGATCGCCCTCCTCGTGGCCGAGTTCGACGAGCGTTTCCACATCGTCGATGCGCTGGGAGGCGGAGTTCAGACGCTTCAGCTGCGATTCCGCGGCGGACAGCCGGCTGGTGATCTTCTGGGCGTTTTCCGGGTCATCCCACAGGCCCGGGGCCGCGGCCTGCGTTTCGAGATCCTTGATATCGGCCTTGAGTCGGTCGACGTCCAGCGCCTTGGCGATGGATTCGTATTTGGCGCGGGCTTCGCCGATCGCCTGGGTAAAGTCAAATTCTGCCATCGTGGTTTACCTTACTGTTGATTCTTTGAGATTCCTTGGGAAGTCACGTCCTTGTTGACAGCCTTCGCACATTCCTCTGGCGTTGGCGGGCATTGCCGCGCCACACGCGCATCCGCCTGCAATCCATGCTGTCAGAAGGTTCCGGGCCTGCCTTGCCGATAACCGGCCGGGCGACCTCACGAATCCCTCGCATCAGACGTGTTCAACTGCGGGCACGAATATGCGAAGGCAACGTCAAAGCCCCGCGTAAATCGCCGGGATGACCAGGGAGCCGAGCATGGCCACAGCTATGACCACGCACACCACACGCACGATGGTGCGGCGGCGGTTCTCACGCTGCTGTCGGCTGTCCTGATAGTTACTCACGAGACCAATAGTGTACTCACCGCTTACGACCGCAGGACTTGCCGCCGACGCCCGCCCTGCCGGTGGACCCCCACGGCCCTTTCCCTTGCGCTTTCAGCGCCGCCAGATGGTGTTTCATGGCCACCAGCATGATGTGCGAATCCTCAAGGCCCAGGTGGCGTTCGTTGTGGGCGGAATCAAGCGCGCCCTGACGTTTGGCGTAGGCGTCGAGCGTGTTGTCTCCGTAAGGATGCTCGTTGGTGGGTACCGCGCCGGGGTCCCACTGCCGGCTCATCGGCAGGGTATCGATGATGGTGATGCGCCCGGCGCGGTAGCTTTCCGCGTATCCGGCGACGTTCAGCATGAACCAGCTATGTTCGAAGGTGGCGTTATGCGCCACGTACGGCTGCTGGGTAAGCCGCGCGAGCAGGCCGGCCTGGGCTTGGGGCCATTCGTCGAAGAGTCGGTACCCGGCCTCGCTGCTGCGGCCGCGTACATCGATGCCGGTGAGTTTGGCGATGAGGGCGTTGCCGAGCGCCGCGTTTTCCGGCGGCACGCCAAAAGCGAGGCGGGACTGGCCGTAGGCGTCGCCGGCGGCGTAATAGCCCTGCTCATAGGCGTATGTCTCGGGTTCGCCGGCCGGGCGCGGACTGGCCATGTTCATGAACTCGAAGCCGACGTCGATGATGTAGTCACGTGCCGGATCGATGCCGGTGGTTTCGATGTCGATGCCCATCACCGCATCCACGTCGCGGCCGGGCAGATAGGCGTCGCGCCAGTCGGGCTTGGGATGGTGTCCGGTAGCGTTGCCAGACGCGGCGGCACCACCCGGCAGAGCGGCACCACCCGGCGAAGTCGCGCCGGAGAGATTGGCGCGGGCCATCGCCGCATCGCCCGCACGCTTCTGGAAGCGCTGGGCCTTACGCCGTTTGGCGCGTGCGTCAAGAATCGCCGCCGTACGATCTTGGATATCGTCCAAGGCGACTGTTGTGGGGAACTTGACATCGCTGTTTTCGGCGGCAGTATTTCCGGCAGATGCGCCACCGGCTTCGCCGCTCAGATCCAGCATGCCTTGGTCATCGTTCGACGGGCCGCTGCCGGAGTACGGCTTGAGCACGGCAATGGTGGCCCTCCCCCGCCGTTCGCGACTGACCGCCCATAGGTGTTGCTGTTCGCCCAGATGCAACATCGTGTTGATGTTGTCGTTGAGCCGGCGATTGGCGTAGGCGAGCGCACGAGGCAGACGATAGGAGCCGATGAGCCGGTCGAAATCGGTCATGAATGCGCTGTTGCATTGGGCGATGATCGATTCTAGACACTCGCGTGTGGCGTAGTCGGCCTTCAATGCGTCGTGGATGGACTGTGGGGTGGATTCCGGTATCGTGCCGACGCCATGCGCCAGGTCCAGAGAACGCACCCAGTCCCAGTCGATGGTGGTGCCATCGGCGTCCTTGGGCATGGACGCCGCCCATTGGGGAATGTCTCCCTTGGCGGCGTCGAACCATGCGCGGTCGGTCATAGTGCGAAACCGAGCTCTTCAGCGGCCTCGGTGGGCACCGGGTCGTCGCACCAATAGTCCTCGAGGTTCTCGTTGGTGGTCAGCGAACGGATTTCGGCGCGATCGATATACAGCTCGCCGCTCAAATGATCGGTTTCGTGCTGGAAGATGCGTGCGGGCCAGCCATGCAGCGGCTCGCTGTGGTGTTTGCCGTCTTCATCATCCCATTCGGCGGTGATGTCGAGCCAACGCTTGCGCACGGCTTGGTATCCGTCGAAGCTCAGGCAGCCTTCGTAGAACGAGGCGGTTTTGTCGCTGGTGGGTTTGTAGCTCGGATTGATGATCACGTGGAAGGGGAATTCCGCGATTTCGCGCGGATCATCCTCGTCGTCGCGCACGTGGTCTTCGACCACGGCGAGCGCGAGCCCCAAGCCGATCTGGGTGGCGGCGAGCCCCACGCCGGGTGCCTCCAGCATGGTGGTGTGCATCGTATCGATGAGTTTGGCGAGCGTACGCTTGGAAAGCTGGCCATTGTAGGCCACTGTCCGTTGGCGCAACACCGGTTCGCCGGCCTGCACGATGGGCAGAATCTTCTCCTTGCCGCCGGTTTTGATGAGTTGTTCGACGTCACGGTTGAGTTCGAGGTCGACTTTGGCGTTCTTTCCAAACATTGTTTTTCCTTAGGGAAGGGTGCTACAGCGCGAGTTCTTCGGCGACGATCTTGGCGAGGCGGGTGCAGACTTCGTCGGCGTAGGCCTGGGTGGCGGCCTCGGCCATCACGCGCACGAGCGGTTCGGTGCCGGAGGGGCGCAGCAGCACACGGCCGGTGTCTCCCAGCAGTTCCTCCTCACGGGCCACGGCATCCTGGATGCGCTTGTTGGTGGAGGCGGCCTTCTTGTCCACGTTCGGCACGTTGATGAGGGTCTGCGGCAGCTGCGGGAAGTCGGCGGCGAGCTCCTTCAGGCTCTTGCCGGACTTGACGACCTCGTTGCACAGGGTCAGTGCGGTCAGGGTGCCGTCGCCGGTGGTGGCGAATTCGCGGTTGATCACGTGGCCGGACTGCTCGCCGCCGAGCGAGTAATCGCCCTTGAGCATTTCCTCAAGCACGTAACGATCGCCCACGGCGGTTTCCACGGTCTTGATGCCCATATCTTTCAGGGCGAGCTTCAGACCGAGGTTGCTCATCACGGTGACCACGAGGGTGTCGTGGTTGAGCTTGCCTTCGCGCTGCTTGGCGCGGGCCAGAATGCCCATGATCTGGTCGCCGTTGATCATGTTGCCGTCTTCGTCCACGGCGAGACAACGGTCGGCGTCGCCGTCGAAGGCCACGCCCATCACGGCATCGGTGGCCTTGACCATGGCCTGCAGCTGCTCGGGGTGGGTGGAACCGGCGTTCTTGTTGATGTTGTAGCCGTCCGGCGAGGCGTTGATCACGATTACATCCGCACCGGCACGGCGCAGGGCTTCGGGAGCCACCACGGAAGTGGCGCCGTTGGCGCAGTCGGCCACGATCTTCAGTCCCTTGAGCGGCTTGGGCTGGGTTTTGTCATCGTTCAGCGGAGCGATGGTGGCCACCAGATGATCGATGTACAGGTTGGTGGCAGTGGTCTGGTCGTGGCTCACGCGGCCCACGCCGGCACCGGTCGGGCGGTCCCAGTCCTGGCCGAGCACGGCCTCGATGTCGTCTTCCTTCTGGTCGGGCAGCTTGAAGCCGCCGCGTGCGAAGAACTTGATGCCGTTGTCGGGCATCGGGTTGTGGGAGGCGGAGATCACGGCACCCATCTCAACGTTGAGCACGCTGGTCAGGAACGCGATGCCCGGGGTCGGGATGATGCCTGCGTCGATCACGTCGAATCCGCCGGCGGCCATGCCCGCAGACAGGGCGGAAGCCAGAAAATCGCCGGACACACGGGTGTCACGACCCACGAGCGCGCGGCGGCGCCCCTCAGGCTGATCGTCTTGGGTGCCGGCGTCGCCGAGCACACGCACGGCGGCATCGCCCAAATCCAACGCCAGACGTGCGGTCAAATCCCTATTGGCCAGTCCTCGAACACCATCGGTTCCAAACATCTTCGGCATATGAAGTTCCACTCCTTGTATCGCGTTACCCGCACCATCGTAGTCGTTGTGCTCCACCCTAGGACCCGACTCGGCAAAAAACCGCCACGGAATCTGCTCCAGAACCGGAAATCAGCATTCAACAGCCGCAATGGCATCACCCACAAACCCGCATATTCATCTTGTTCGGCGGATGAATGATGAGATACATTCGTTAGCGGGCATGCCGGGCGGACCGATGCACTCCGGCACGGGAACGAAGCCATCGCACTAGTAAGAACGGGCCGGCAAACGCGCCTGTAAACAATACAGCGGCAAATACGACGAACGGAACTACCCAGCGTACATCGATAACCGGCAAAGCAACACCAAACAGAACGACGGCGAGGAACACGCTGAGCCATGCGATGAACATGCCCAACGGCATCTCCTCTACCGGGGTGGTCTCGGCCATGAATGCAACGATCTATTACTCCGATGTTGTGGTCAGTATGTGCGGCAGTTGCTCGTCGCGGTTGAGGAAAGAACGCGTTTGGCAGCGAAGTAGCGTATGCCGACCTTCCTCAGTGCGGGCGTATACCATGGTGCAATGCGTCAGGCAGCGGTCCAACTGCCGGCTCAGTATCTCGGCGTCCTGCTGGCGGCGGGCAAATACGGACGGGCAGGGGAAGCTCACGCAGTAAGCGCGCACGCCCCATTCCTTACCGATGATGACATATCGCGGATTGTTGATGGGCGCGAGTAGCTCCTTCATAACGCCGGCGAACAGCACCTGCTCGCGCCGCGAACCGCCAATCAGCATGACACGCAATGCCGTGAATCTGCGACGTGTCTGGCGGATCGAGGAAGTCGTTCACCGCTTCGCCTGCCGCGCTGGTTTCTAGGCGCTCAGGTTCCGCAGTCGCCAAATGCCAGACATTGGCCACCTTATCGGGGTCTGCGACCACGCTGCGGTTGACGGCCATGCTGTATGCTTCACTGCATCAGTGTAAGGCACGAATCAATAGGTTTTGAGCCCCAGATCGATGGTAAGAATGATGCCGGCGATTACGGCGGCGGCGCGCATGATGTTTGCGGGAATCTTGCGGGTGATGGACGGGGCGATGTACCCGCCGATGAAGCATCCGATGCACAGCATGATGGCGGCCAGCCAATCGACCGCGCCTTGGATGATGAATACCACTGAGGCGCTGATGTTCGCGCCTGTGCCGATCAGGGTTTTCAATGCATTGATCTTGTGGAATGGGCCGATTTTGGCGGCATCAAGCACGGCGAGAGCCAAGGTACCGGCGCCCGCGCCGAAGTAGCCGGAGTAGATGGCGACCGCCGCTACGCCCAGCCATACCCACCAGGAATCCTGACTCATGGGCTGCACGAGTTGTTCCGGCGGGCGGTGAGGTGCGGTAGGGGTGGTTGCGCGCTTGGCGGCTTCAGTGGCTTCAGTGGCTTCAGTGGCTTCAGTGGCTTCAGTGGCTTCAGTGGCTTCGATGTGCTTGAGTTGCGCGGTGGCATCCGCGGCGGCTTGCTTGGCCTGCATGCGGCCGCGCGGATTGATGGCGATGATCAGCGAGCTCAGCAAAATCAGCACTGGTGCGGCAAATTCAAAGACACTCGGGTCGAGTTTGAGCAACAGAAACGCACCGGCCACCCCGCCGAATGCGCCGATGACCACATACGTAATGGAGCGTACCGCTTGGCCTTTGAGTTCTTTGCGCGCACCCATCACGCCACCGATGCCCGTGCCGACCACGCCAACGGTGTTAGAAGCGTTTGCCAATACAGGCGGAATGCCGAACGCGAGCAGGGCCGGGTATGAGACCAGTGACGATGCGCCTACCGCATAGCCCACGAATCCTGCGCCGATTCCGGCCAACAGAATCAGCAGTAATGAAGTTATGGAAAAGCCCGCAATCATTCCCCGTATCCTTGTCGCTCATCGACCGGCATATTGCCGGCCTTGAGCGAGAATACGCTGTTGAGGATTGGTTGCGGGTTTTATGTTGGAATGTGGACGTAGCTTCTCGCGGAAGCGACTCCCCTCAGTCGCCTGAGGCGACAGCTCCCCTCGCGCCCGAGGGGAGCCAGAAGGAAATCAGAGCGCTTCGTTGTATTCGCGAACCTTGAGGGTGCGGTGGGAGGATGCCACGTTTTCGACGATCAGACGCTTCAGGGCATTGTCGGCGGCAATGTGCTCGTCCAGCCAGGCGTCACCGAGCTTGACCAGCGTGGCGGGATCGGCGTAGCCCGGGTACAGGCCGTTGAGCAGGGCGTCGGCCATGTGGTAGGTCTTGTTGGCCCAGACCCAGTCCACAGTCTCGAAGTACTTGGCGGCGAACGGCTCGGCCAGATCGGAGCGCGGGGTGGCGGAGAAGCCACGGGCCACGGCCTCGAGCTGGGAGTTGGTCAGCTCGTCGTTGTGGAGCGCCTGATCCCAAGCCCATTCCTTGGCCTCAGCGGTGGCCATGGAGGCACGGGCGCCGTAGGCGAACTCGCGGTTTTCCGTGGTCTCCTTCTTGGCGAGCTGCGCGTCCACGTCGTCGTTGGTCATCTCGTTGACGGAGGTGAGCGCTTGGACGATGGTCCACGTGAAGTTGTTGTCGATTTCGAGGCCTTCAAGACGCACGGTGCCGTCCAGCAGACCGTGTGCGTTGGCGGCGAATGCGGCGTCGCCCTCCTCACCGTAGCCCAAGTAGGCGGTGACGAGCTGGAACTGGGTGTCCGAGCCGGCTTCGGCGGCGTTGGCCAGAGTCCACAGTTCGGCGGCCACGTGGCGCAGCACATCGTCGCGGCGGGCGGGCGCCACGTAGTGGTGGGCGGTGGTGCTCATGCAGGCCAGCGCGTAACGGAAGGTGGTGGATTCGGTTTCCGTGGCCAGAAGACGCAGGGTCATGTCCACGAAGCGTTCGGCCGGGAATTCGCCGTCACGGGTCATATCCCAGAAGGCGAGCCAGGTCACGGCGCGGGCCAGGGCATCATCGAAACGATGCAGGTTGGCTTCGGCGAATGCCTGGGATTCGGCGTCGAAACGAATCTTGGTGTAGGTCAGGTCATCGTCGTTGACCAGCACGAATGCCGGGCGCGGCTTGCCGGCTGCGGCCTCGACGATGGTGGTTTCGCCATCTACATCGAGTTCGAACTGCTCGGTGCGCACGATCTTGCCGGTTGCGGCGTCTTCGTTGTAGAAGCCGACGGCCAGGCGATGCGGGCGCAGCACCGGGTGTTCGGCCGGCGCGCTCTGGGTGAGCTTCAGTTCGGCGATGGTGCCGTCCGCGTTTACGGTCAGGCCAGTGGCGATCGTGTTGATGCCGGATTCCTCCAGCCACTTGGCGCTCCAGGCCTTGAGATCGCGGCCGGAGGTCTTTTCCAGTTCGCTCAGCAGGTCGGCCAGGGTGGCGTTGGAGTAGGCGTGACGGTTCAGGTAGTTGTGGATACCTTCGAAGAACTGCGTGCGGCCCACGTAGAATGCCAGCTGCTTCAGCACGGAGGCGCCCTTGGCGTAGGTGATGCCGTCGAAGTTGACGTAGGTGTCGTTGAGGTCGTTGATCGGGGCGACGATCGGGTGGGTGGTGCTCAGCTGGTCCTGATTCAACGCCCAGCTCTTTTCGCCGGAGCTGAAGGTTGCCCAGGCGTCCTTCCATTCGGTGGCTTCGGCGGTGGCGAGGGTGGACGTGAACTCGGCGAAGGATTCGTTGAGCCACAGGTCGTTCCACCACTTCATGGTCACGTAGTCGCCGAACCACATGTGGGCGAGCTCGTGCAGCACGGTGACCACACGGCGTTCCGCATAGGCGTCGGTGACCTTGGATTCGAACACGTACTGGTCGCGGATGGTGACCATGCCGATGTTCTCCATGGCGCCGGCGTTGTATTCCGGCACGTAGATCTGGTCGAACTTGGCGTACGGGTACGGCACGCCCCAGGTCTTGGCGTAGAAGGCGAAGCCTTTCTTGGTGATGTCGAACAGGTAGTCGACGTCCTTGCTGAAGGCCTTGGCGAGCGCCTGGCGGCAGTACATGGCCATCGGCACGGTGCGGCCGTCCTCATTGGCGTATTCGGTGTGCCATTCGGCGTACGGTCCGGCGCAGATGGCGGTGAGGTAGGAGCTCATGGTCGGGGTCAGCTCGAACACCCACAGCTTGGTGGTTTCGGCGGCGTGATCGCCGAGCGTGCCTTCCTCGGTGACGGTTTCGTTGTCGGTCACGGAGGAGGTGGGCATGTTGGACGTGACGATCCAGGATTTGGCGGCGAGCACGGAGAAGTCGAACACGGCCTTCAGATCAGGCTGGTCGAACACGGCGTAGACACGGCGGGCGTCCGGCACTTCGAACTGGGTATACAGGTAGACGTTGCCGTCGGACGGGTCGACGCTGCGGTGCAGGCCTTCGCCGGTGTTGGAGTACTGGCACATCGCCTTGACGGTAACCTCGTTGTGCTCCTTGAGGCCCTTCAGCTCGATGCGGCTGTCCACGTACGCTTCAGCCGGGTCGAGGGTTTCACCGTTGAGGGTGATTTCGCTGACTTCGTTGGCGATGAGGTCAAGGAAGCTTGACTCCCCCGGCTTCGCGTCGAAGGTGATGGTGGTTTCGGAGCCGAAATCCTTGGCTCCGCGGGTCAGGTCAAGCTTGACCGTGTAATGGATTGGCGCGGCGATGATGCTTTTGCGTTCTTCCGCTTCGATTCGGGTGAGGTTTGCTCCTGGCATGTCACTCCTTCTTTCTGGTAACAGAAGGCGGCGCGATCAGTTGTGCCGATCACGTCGCCTTGATTCAATTTATGGTAAATTTACGGCTTATTTCGCGGCGTTCAGTCCCATCGCGTCGTCCACGTCCTGCGCGATGTCGGCGACGACGGGGACGATCATCGGCTTGCGGTGCAGCTGTCGTGCCACCCAGCCGCCGAGCGTGCGTCGCATGATCTGCTGCAGCTTGTAGGTGTCGCGCGTGCCCTGCATCATCGCGTCCTGCAGCTGCTCGACGATCTGGTGACGGACCTTGTCGAACTCGCTTTCGTCTTCCGCGACCGCGTTGAGGTAGATCTTCGGGCCGGTGATAACATCCGCGGTTTCGGTGTCGACGACCACGAAGCTGGACACGAAGCCTTCGGTGCCGAGGATGCGGCGCTTCTCGAGTTCTTCGTCGGTCAGTTCGCCGACGGAATCGCCATCGACGTAGACGTAGCCGCACGGCACGGAGCCAACGACCGCGGCCTGGCCGTGGTACAGGTCGACGACGTCGCCGTCTTCGGCCAGCACGACGTTCTGCGGATCGACGCCGGTCTTGACGGCGATCATGCCGTTGGCCACCAAGTGGCGGTTTTCGCCGTGGATAGGCATGGCGCACTTCGGCTTGACGATGTTGTACATGTACAGCAGCTCGCCTTCGTTGCAGTGGCCGGAGACGTGCACGGCGGCGTTGTCTCGGTTGACCACGCGGGCTCCGAGCTGCACGAGCTTGTTGATGACCTTGTAGACGCCATGCTCGTTACCTGGGATCAGGGAGCTGGCGAGGATCACCGTGTCGAACTCGTTGATGGTGATGTCGCGGTGGTTGCCGTCGGCGATGCGGCCGAGCGCGGCCATCGGCTCGCCCTGGGAGCCGGTGCACATGTAGACGAGCTTGTCGTCCTGCACGTCATGGGCCTGCTTCAGGTCGATGACGGTGTCCTCGGGCAGACGCAGGTAGCCCAGATCTGCTGCGATGGACATGTTGCGGACCATGGAACGTCCGACGAACACGACCTTGCGGCCGTACTTGTGGGCCGCGTCGACGACCTGCTGCACGCGGTGCACGTGGCTGGAGAAGCTGGCCACGATGATCTTGCGCGTGGCCTGTGCGAACGCCTGGTCGAGCGCCGGACCGATGGAGGTCTCCGGCTTGACGAAGCCCGGGACCTCGGCGTTGGTGGAGTCCATCATCAGGAGGTCCACGCCCTTTTCGCCGAGCTTGCCGAATTCCACCAGATCGGTGATGCGGTGGTCGAGCGGCAGCTGGTCGAGCTTGATGTCGCCGGTGTCGATGAGCGAGCCGGCGGGGGTCTGCACGAACACGGCGAGCGCGTCCGGAATGGAGTGCGTGACGTTCACGAATTCCAGGTTGAACGGGCCGACCTTGAGCTTGTCGCGTCCCTTGACCTCGACGAGCGTCGGGTTGATGCGGTGTTCCTTGCACTTGGCCTCAACGAAGGCGAGGGTGAGCTTGGAACCGATCAGCGGAATGTCCGGGCGGAGCTTGAGCAGGTACGGCACGCCACCGATATGGTCCTCGTGGCCGTGGGTGAGCACAAGCGCCTCGACCTTGTCGAGACGGTCCTTGATGTAGTGGAAGTCAGGCAGGATGAGGTCCACGCCCGGCTGCTCCTCTTCCGGGAAGAGCACGCCGCAGTCGATGAGCAGGATATGCCCGTTGTATTCGACCACGTTCATGTTGCGGCCGATCTCACCCAGACCGCCGAGCGGCACGATGCGCATGGAGCCCTTGCGGTACTTCGGCGGGGCGATCAGCACCTCGTCCTGCTGCGGCGCGGTGGATTGCGGCGCGGAATGCGACGGACGACGGTTCGAACCGTTGCCGCCACGGGATCCACGGGAGCCGCCGTTGCGCGAGCCACCGTTGCCACGGCTGCGGGTGGAGGACTTGGCCTTCTTGATGGCGGTCTTCTCGGACTTCGCGGCCTTAGTGGTCTTGGATGCCTTGACTGCGGTTTCAGTGCGCTTGGCAGCTTTGCTGCCGCGCTTGTGTGTTGTTGTCTTTGTGGTTTCTTCTGTAGCCATTTCCTAGTTGGATTTCTATTACTAATTGTCTCCGCCTATGCGGAAACGAGGAATTTGGGTGCCTGCCGGCGTTCATGCGCGACAGGCCAGTCGCATCATGCGATTCGGTTCACAGCAGTCCCGCGGCGCGCATGCCCTTTTCCGCGCGCACGAGTTCCGCTTCGCCCGGACCGACGTTCGGCAGGCGCATTTCGGTGGAGTCGAGGATTCCACGCACCTTCAGCGAGGCCTTGGCCATCACGGCCTGGAAGCCATTGCCGTTCATCGCTTCGACGAGCGGCGCCAGCTGCACGGAGATGCGCTGCGCTTCGTGGATATCGCCACGATCGAACGCGTTGGCGAGGTCACGCATCGGGCCGGCGGCGGCGTGCGCGATCACGGAGATGATGCCGACTGCGCCGACGGACAGGAACGGCAGGAACAGGCCGTCATCGCCCGAATACCAGGTCAGGCCGGTTTCCATACGCTTGCGTACCGCGCCGGCGATGTCTCCGGTGGCGTCCTTGACGGCCTTGACGTGGTCGAGCTCGGCCAGACGGCGGTAGGTCTCCAGCTGGATGTGCAGTCCGGTACGGCCCGGCACATCGTAGATGATGATCGGCTTGTCCGCGGAATCGTTGACCGCCTTGTAGTGGCGGAACACGCCTTCCTGCGACGGACGGGAGTAATACGGGGCGACCACGAGCACCGCGTCGGCGCCCGCCTCCTGGGTCTGCTCCACCATGCGCACGGTGTGCGCGGTGTCGTTGGAACCGGCGCCGGAAATGACCGGCACGTCCACGACTTCCTTGACGGCCTGAACCAGCTCGACCTTCTCCTCCATGTGGGTGGTCGGAGATTCGCCGGTGGTGCCGTTGACCACAAGACCGTCGGCACCATCCGCCACGAGCTGCCTCGCCAGCTGTTGCGCGGCTTCGAAATCTACGGCTCCGTCGGCCTTCATGGGGGTGACCATGGCCGGAAGGATACGTCCGAAGGGAGCAGGATCGAGCAGATGCATTGTACCGTCGTCAGTCTTAGGGCTTGTCATACGGCTAACGGTACTTCCCTCTGCGGACGCTTTCGATTTCGCGAGATGCGAAAAGTCACATTTTGGAAGGCCTGCCGACGATGACCGCGACGACGCACTGCAGGAAAGCGACGAACGTGAACACCATCAGCGGCACATGGTGGCCGCCGGTGGCCTGGACCAGCACGCCGAACATAAGCGGGCCGAGCGACGCGATCAGATAGCCGAACGACTGCGCAACGCCCGACAGCACCACGGTTTCGGCGCTGTCACGGCCGCGCAACGCGATCAATGCGAGCGCCACCACCAGGGACGCGCCTTGCGCGCAGCCGCCGACGAACGCCCATACCGGCATGAGATGCGGCAGCAGCAGCATGCCGAGGCCGGCGATCAGCATGGGAGCGCTGGCGGTGAGCGCCGCGCAGACCTGGTTGCCGCGCACGTTCATGAGCTTAGGAATGACCAAGCCGGAAAGGATGCCGATGCCTTGGAAGATGAACAGATGCACGCCGGCGGTGGAGGCGTCGTAGCCGATGGATGCGGAGATGGACGGCATCCAGTTGGACATGGTGTAGAAGGCGGATGATTGCAGCCCCATGAAGGCCGTCACGTACCACGTCATCGGACGGCGCAGCACGCGGGTGAACACGCCATGCGACGATTGCGTGGAACATGCCGGTCGCTGTGCGGAATGCGGGTTTTGTGCGTTGGCCGTCGTGCTGCGATCGCCAATATCATCGATATCGTCAGTATCGCTGGTTTCGATGGTGCCGCCGGCGGAAGCGATAACGACTTTGCGATTGTGCAGGATACGCAACGCCCACAGCGCGGCGACAACCAGCGGAGGCACGCTCCAGAAGGCGAGTGACGCACGCCAACCGCCCCACATCTGCGCAAGCGGCGCGGACAGCAAACCTGCGGTGGCGCTGCCGGCGGTGATGCAACCGGAATAGACGCCGGTCGCCATCGCGACATGGCCGGCATAGTCACGTTTCGCGATCACCGGCACAAGAACGTTGCCGACGGCGATGGCGGAGGCGAACACCACCGTGCCCAGCCAGATGCCAACGCCGCCGCCGAACGAGCGGATGGCGTCGCCCGCCGCGATGCACAGCAGGGCCAGCAGAATCGACATGTCGATGCCGATGCGGCGTGCAAGGAACGTGACCAGCGGGCTGACCGCGGCGAAGGCGATCAGCGGAATCGCCGTCAATACGCCCTGCACGCCCTCGCCCCACGCAAGGTCGGTTCCCATTTGGGCGAGGACCGGCCCGACGGCGGCGATAGCGGGCCGCAGATTCAGCGATACGAGGAAGATCAAAGCCACCCACAATCCGGTGGAGGACCGGTCGTACGCCAGCATGTTTCGTTTTGAATTCATTCCGTTCCCATTCCCGCTTCCACTTCCGTTTACCGCCGTTCCAACGGGACGTGCCGCGCCTAGATTTTCCCTATCAATCTTCAAGCTCATCGAGCGCATCGAAGCAATCGTTGATGCCTTCGATACGCGCGTGCACCTCGTCTTCGGTATCGACGAGGCATTTTCCGACTTCGTCCACCATCAGGGCGATCAGGGCGAACGCCGCGGTGAAGCTCGTCAGCACGTGGGAGTTCAGCACCACTTTGAAGAAGGCGACGTTACGGCCGATGACGGCGTTGCGCGCCGAAATGTCGCCAATCACCACCACGGTCAGGCCGCGCTCAAGCATCACGTCGATGAGCCGCGAGAAGAAGGGAAGACGCCGGCCCACGCCGATGATGACGATTACGTCGCCTGCCGCATAATCAACCAGATCTTCGCCTATGGACTGGCCTGGATTCGGCAGAATATCAACGTTTCCGCGTAGCCGCATCAGCTGTTCGCGCATGTGCAGCGCCACGGGATAGCTGCTGCGGTACCCGACCACCGCCACATGCGGGGCCGTGGCCATGGCTTGGCATGCGGATGACAGTTGCGCGCGGTCGATGCCTTCAAACGTGCGTTTCAGGCTTTCCTCGTCACGGCGCAGATGGTCGGCGACCAAATCGTCGCACTGGGTGTGCCGTGAAAGCTCCGGAGAGCCAGGACGATGGACGCGACGCACGTCACGTCTGAATTCGCCCGCGTTCGCATAGCCGAGCTTGCGGTACAGGCGGCTGAGCGTCGGCTGCGAGATGCCGCTCAACTGCGACAATTCCACGGAATTGCAGACCAGCACGTCGGTCAGATGACCCAGAATGAACTGCGCAGCCTCACGTTCCGTCGCAGTCAGCGAATCGAAGGATTCCCGGATGCGCGCCACCAAGCCGAGGTCCGCGGCAGCATTGCCTTCCTCGTCCATGGCGTCCTTCGAAGCCCCCATATTGTCTGAAAGCATAATTCCAGAAGTCACGCTCATCGCCCTTCCCTGCAGTACATTCTCACGCGGCGCATCCGCTCTCCTGACGATGCTACCCCTTGCTTTCCGGGTTTCACCAGGTTTGGCCGCCGACAACCGTCACGACGAATGAAGAATTTCAGATGCCGTAAGCACTGAAATGCATCCATCACAGGCAGTGGCGGCGCCTCTTGGCAACGCGACCCACCATCAGGAGATGACCGACCATGGCAAAAACAGATTACCCCACACAATCAACATCGCATATCGGGCGGATTCGGCATAGAAGAAACGGTGCCAAACCAGCGAAATGGGCGACTAACGCGGCAACAAAATCCCCGACTGTTGCGAACACTGTTGAACGCGGCATCGCGTAGTCTTGAAGCAGGAAGGGCGTCGAGCCCAACCAAAGTCATCACGCGAGGAGGCGCATGGCATGGATGGAACAGGCGTGGATGGTCACGGCCATGATTACCGACTTCGGCAACGATTTCGAGCACGACCGTCCGCGTGCGGATTTGGCCATCCACGGCACCATACTGACGCATGGCGTCGAAACATACGGTACCGTCGTCGTACGGGACGGACGTATCGCATCGGTCGCGTCTGATTCGAACGGTCCCGGCGCGAACGGACGGGCGCCTATCGACGCGGTCGAAACCATCCAGCTGCGTAACGACGAAATACTGATTCCCGGCATCGTCGACACTCACGTGCATATCAACGAGCCGGGCCGCACCGCATGGGAGGGTTTCGCATGCGCCACCCGGGCGGCCGCGGCCGGAGGCGTGACCACCATATTGGACATGCCGCTCAATTCCGTTCCGCCGACGCTCACCGTCGAGGCGTTGCGCAGCAAACGGTCATGCGCATTGCATGAATCGTATGTGCAGGTTGGCTTCTGGGGCGGTGTGGACGCGTCGAACCTGGGGCGGTGTGGACGCGTCGAACCTGGGGCGGTTTCGGGAATTATGGGATGCGGGGGGTGTTCGGTTTCAAATGCTTCCTCTCCTCCAGCGGCGTTGACGAATACGGTTCGCTGTCGTATGAGGAACTGGAACGCGCGATGCGCGAAATCGCTTCGTTCGGCGGACTGTTGGTCTGCCATGCGGAGGATCCGGACGATTTGATGCGGTATGACGGGCACGTGGATGCGTCCTATCGCAGTTTCGAGGCGTCACGCCCGGCCGAATGCGAGGCGAACGCGGTGCGCAAGATCGTACGGCTGGTGGCACGCACCGGCTGCCGCACGCATATTCTGCACGTGTCCAGCGGTCTGAGCGTGGACGTGCTGCGGCGGGCGAAGGCCGAAGGACTGCCGGTCAGCGCGGAGACCTGTCCGCATTACCTCACGTTGGATTGCGACCATATTCCCGACAACGCCACCGCGGTCAAATGCTGTCCGCCGATTCGTGATCTGCATGAGCAGGACGCGCTATGGGCGGGGCTTGCCGACGGCACGTTGGATGGTGTCGTCACCGATCATTCCCCGGCCAGCGCGGATATGAAAGCCGGCACGCTCGCCACCGCGTGGGGTGGCGTTTCCAGTCTGCAGGTCGGATTCCGCGCGGTGTTGACGGGTGCGATGCGGCGCGGCTTGAGTTTGGCCGACGTCGTGCGGTGGATGTCGTGCAACACCGCACGGCTTGTGGGACTTGACGATCGTGGCGATATAACGCCGGTATTGCGGGCCGATTTGGCGATTATTCGCCCGTACGAACGGTTTGTTGTGGATGCTACCGCTTTGGAAAGCCGCAATCCGATCTGCGCCTGCGATGGCATGACGCTTAACGGCGTCGTCACGCGCACGTTTGTAGCGGGGCGGGACGCGCTCTCCGGAGTGCGGGAGGGGAATCTTATCGTTCGTCCGTGAATCGGAATCCGTAAATCAACCATTCAACAAAAATCCCCAACCCGCCAACGGCCGGATGTCATTCGATGTCGGCAGATTGGGGACGGACGAGAATCAGGTCTCAGCCCAGATAGGCGGCCGGGTTCTGGGCGAACTTGTCGGCGCAACCGGGGTTGCAGAAGTAGTAGGTGACGCCGCCGTATTCGCGGGTCGCGGCCGCGGTGGCCGGATCGACGCTCATGCCGCAAACCGGATCCTTCGCAACGTTCGCCGCGGAATCGCCCATATTCGAAGCCATGCCGTGGCCGTCATGACCGCCGCAGCAGTGTCCGGCGCCCATCGCGCCCATGTTCTCGGCTTCCTTCTTGGCCTTGTGATCGCTGAACAGTCCCATGATCGTTCCTTTCCGACTGTGCTGGTTGCCATTATTTTTGCTCGGATCGGGCTTGCGTACCCGATACGTCTTGTTTTTCGCCGCCTCCGCGTCCGGATCGAACAGGCGCAGCCGGCTTGCGTTCGTCACCACGCACAACGATGAGAACGCCATCGCGGCGCCGGCGATCATCGGATTCAGCAGCGTTCCGGTGAACGGATACAGCACGCCGGCCGCGATCGCGATGCCGATGCTGTTGTAGCCGAGCGCGAATCCGAGGTTCTGCGCGATGTTGCGCATGGCGGCATGCGTCAGGTCGAGCGCGTGCACGAGTCCCATCAGCGATCCGCCCATCAGTGTCACGTCGGCGGATTGGATGGCCACGTCGGTGCCGGTGCCGATGGCGAAACCGACGTCGGCTCGGGCGAGGGCGGGCGCGTCGTTGATGCCGTCGCCGACCATCGCCACCGTATAGCCTTGCGATTGGAGTTTTGCGATTTCGTCGGCCTTGCGTTCCGGCCGCACGCCGGCGATCACATGACGTTCGTCGATACCGACCTGGCTTGCGATGGCGCGTGCGGTGGTCGGATTGTCTCCCGTGAGCATGACGGCTTCGACGCCACGTTTGCGGAGCAGTTCGATGGCTTGGCGCGAGTCGGCTTTCGGCACGTCGGCGACGGCGACGATGCCGGCGAGATGGCCGTCAATGGCCGCTAGGATCGGCGTTTTGCCTTGCTGCGACAGGAGTTCCATGTCGGCGATGATGGCATCGAGGTTGGTATCATGGGCGGTTTCGGAAGCGGCTTCGGCAGCGGTTCCGGAAGCATCGGACGTAACGTCGGGCATGTTGACGTCAAGGTCGTCGATCAGGTCGGTGTTGCCGACGGCGACGGTGTGCGGCAGGCCGCGGAAGGTGACGCGCGCGGTGACGCCACGGCCGGCAATCGCCTGAAAATCGGTGGTTTGCGCGAGTTCCGCAACGTCCGCGACGTCGGCTTTTTCCGCAGCTGCGGCAACGATCGCAGCAGCGAGCGGGTGTTCGGAATCGCGTTCGGCGGCGGCGACGATCGTCAGCAAATCATCGGGACGCCGATGCCACACGCCCAACGGCAGCACATCGGTAAGGGTGGGTTTGCCGGCGGTGATCGTGCCGGTCTTATCCAATACGACGGCATTGACTTTGCCGCATGTTTCCAACGCTTCGGCGGAACGGACCAGCACCCCCATGCGAGCCGCGCGGCCAGTCGAGACCGTCACCGACAACGGAGTCGCCAGTCCGAGCGCGCACGGGCAGGCGACCAGCAGCACCGATACCGCGGCGACCAGCGCGTGCGCGACACGCGGCTCGGGGCCGAACGCGAACCACAGCGCGCACGACCATACGGCGACGAGCACCACGATCGGCACGAATATGCCGGAGATACGGTCCGCCAATCGTTGCACGGGGGCTTTCGAGCTTTGTGCGGCGGCCACCATGCCGATGATCTGCGCGAGCACGGTGTCCTTGCCGACTTTCGTGGCGCGGTACCGCAGCGAGCCACCACCGTTGATGGTGGCACCCGTCACTTCGCTGCCCTCGGTTTTGGCGACCGGCATGGCTTCGCCGGTGATCATCGATTCGTCCACGGTGGAGGTGCCGGATATGACGATGCCGTCGACCGGCAGCTGCTCGCCGGGACGGATGGCGATGATGTCGCCGACGCGCACGTCATCGATGGCGATGCTGGTTTCCTTGCCGTCTCGCACCACGCGGGCGGTTTTCGGTTGCAGACCCGCCAATGCGCGCATGGCTTCACCGGTGCCTTTGCGGGCGCGCGCTTCGAGCAGCTGGCCGACAAGCATAAGCGTGACGACCACACCGACCGCTTCGAAATACGGTTCGCGCGCGTTCTCGGGCAGGACGTTCGGTGCGAAGGTGACCACGCAGGAGTAGGCGAATGCGGCCAGCGCACCAAGGCTGACGAGCGCGTTCATCTCCGGCGAGCGGTGGGCGATCGCGGCGAAACCGCTGCGGAAAATCGGCAATGCCGCATAGCCGACGATTGGCAGCATCAGCAGGAACTGCAGCCAGTTCGGCATCGGATACAGCATGAGCATGGTGGAGCCGAATACCGGAATCGTGCAGACGGCCGCCACGATAAGACGGGTGATGAGGGCGCGAATTTCCGATTCCGATCCGCGCGATTTGCCCGAATCACCCGAACCGGACGTTTGGACGGCGCCTTTTTGCGCGCATTGCACGCCTGTTTCCGCGGAACCGGCGGCGGCACCGACACTTGCATGCTTTCCCGGCAGTATGCGCAACGTGCCGTGCAGCATGTTCATACCGCATGCGAAGGGATACTCGCCCGGCTGGTCGGGATGAAGCGTCAGCGTGGTCGTGCGGAAGGCGGGCAACGCAAGATCGACCCCGAAATCGGAGAACACGACATGCGACGAGCATTCGCCGTCTTCCTTGCGATCGAAGATCAGCCGCAACGGCATGCCCGCTTCGGCTTCGATGACGGCTGGGTTATACCCGCCTTTGACTTCGACGACCGCTTCCTGCACGCCGTCGTGCAACGGCGCACGATATGCTTTGCGCGGTGCGAAGAAGAACCACAGCACGCCCGCCGTGACGAGCAGCGCCATAATAAGCGCGATTGCGATGTGCATATTCCAGCCGCCTTCCGTCCGTAATTGGCTTTCGATTTCGGCAAACACCATCACAATATACCCCTATAGGGTATATTGGCAAGAGGGACGAGCAAACTTCAGCCGTAGATAAAATTTTCAGCGCAGCGAGGAGGACGATATGAACGCCACACAACATGGGTACGCAAGCGACCAGAAGAGGATCATCGCACGATTGAATCGCATCGAAGGGCAGGTGCGCGGCATTCGGCAGATGACGGAAAACGGCGAATACTGCATCGACATTCTGACACAGATTTCCGCAGCGGACAGCGCGCTGAAGTCGGTGGCGCTACTGTTACTTGACGACCATCTGCACCATTGCGTCGCCAAAGCCGCGGCGGAGGGCGGTACCGTCGCCGACGAAAAGCTGGCGGAAGTCAGCGCCGCCATCGCACGCCTTGCCAAATAATCGGAACAGATCCGCCATAAAAAACTGCCGACGGGAGACACATGCACCCGTCGGCAGTTTGAAAAAATACGATTACAGGTCGAGGAAGTGGTCGAGGCCGACGGTCAGACCCGGGTAGGTTCCGGTGGAGACCTTGCGCACGGCCAGCAGCACGCCCGGCATGAAGGAGATGCGGTCGAAGCTGTCGGCGCGGATGGTCAGCTGTTCGCCGGAGTTGCCGAACAGCACCTCCTCATGGGCGTTGAGGCCACGCAGACGCACGGCGTGCACGTGGATGCCGTCCACCACCTGGCCGCGGGAGCCGCCATCGGTTTCGGTGGCGTCCGGAACCGGACCCAAGCCGGCCGCCTTGCGCGCTTCGGCGATGCCCTGCGCAGTGTGGAAAGCGGTGCCGGACGGAGCGTCCACCTTGGTCGGGTGGTGCAGTTCGATGACTTCCGCGGATTCGAAATACGGCGCCGCGACCTTTGCGAAATGGTCGGCGAGCACCGCGGAAATGGCGAAGTTCGGCGCGATGAACACGCTCTGGCCCTCACGCAGGGCCGCGGCGAGCGCGGCGCGCACCTGGTCGAGCTTCTCTTCGGTCCAGCCGGTGGTGCCCACCACCACGTCGACGCCCTGCTTGACGAGCGCGAGCACATTGCCCAGCGACACGCTCGGCACGGTGAATTCCACCACGACGTCGGTGTTTTCGGGGGTGATGGCGGTCAGGTCGTCACCTGCGTCGAGCGCGAGCGCGAGTTCGGTGTCGGCGGCGGCATTGACGGCGTCGACCACGTGCGAACCCATGCGGCCTTTGGCACCGACTACGGAAACCTTGATCATTGCAGCTCCTTGATGTTTTCGCGGACGCGCATGTTGCGCATGTCGTACGTTTGCCGTGCGCATGTGTTCGAAATCGCGTGTCCGCGTCCATAACGTGTTCCACTTATGAATCTAAAGAGACGCTTCGACGCGGAGGCAGGCGGCTATGACGCTTGACGATCGAACGTCGGTCAGCCGCGGCGGCGCACCAGCAGCCAGCCGATCAGCGCGAACGGAATCGAACAGCCCACGAACACGGCGGGCAGGCTCAATCCCGCGCTTGGATTGAAATGGTCGAGCACGATGCCGGTGATCATGGAGCCGAACGACGCGCCCATCGTGCCGGCGGTGCTCACCCAGGACAGGCCTTCGGTGAGCGATTCCTCGGGCACGGTCTCCTTGACGACGAGGTTGCCGGAGGCGAACACCGGCGAAATGGTCAGGCCGGTGAGGATCTCCACCAGTCCCATCACGATCAGGTTGCCCTGGCACAGGTGGATCACCACGAAGCCGACGGTCATCAACGCGAGGAACATAATCATGTGACGCCAACGGGAGCCTTTGAGCTCGCGCGAGCCGAAGACCAGCGCGCCCATGCAGGAGCCGACGGCCAGCATGGCGAGCTGCACGCCGAGCACGGAGTCGAGGTGCAGCGATTTCATGACGGCGGTCATGGACGTGTCGAACGCGGTGAACGCCATGTTGAACACGATGAACACGGCGAGGAGCGGCAGCACACCCGCATAGGTGAGCACGTTGCGTTTCCTGCGGTCGCGGCCGTCCGTCTTGAGCCGGTCGAGGTCGAAACGATTCGCGGAAGCAGCGGTACCAGCAGTACCGTTCGCAGCGGCACCGCCGGCCGCCAATCGCACGTCAGCATCGTCCGTATCGGCCGCGACGACCGTGATTTCGCGCAATACCGGCGGTTGAGTGTCACGCAATGCGAAGAACACTGCACCGCCGAACGCGCAGGCGAGGGTCGGCACGAACAGCTGTGATACGGGATGCACGGACGCGGCCAGGAAAGCCGCCAGAATCGGCCCGAAGATGAACACGATCTCGTCGATGGCGGATTCGAGCGCATACGCGGTGTTGAGCAGGTCCTCCTTGTCGGCGCGGTCGAGCACGTACGCCCAACGGGTGCGCACAAGCGCGCCGAACGAGAACTGCGTCATGCCCATGACCACGGCAAGCACGAACAGCAGCGGAATCGGCACGCGCATCAGCGCGGCGAACGCGAAGCCCAGCATGACGATGATCTGCACCGTCAGGATCACCGGACCGACCTTGCGCTGGCCGAACCGGTCGAACAGGCGCGCGTACAGCGGCGTGACCGCGGCGGTGGCGAGCACGTACGCGGCGCTCATCACGCCGGCGATCGTCCAATTGTCGTACATGTGGTTGAGCGCGAGCACGATACCGAGGCCCATCATGGACATCGGCAGTCGCGCGATGGCTCCGGACACGCAGAACGCCTTCGTGCCGGGAATGCGGAAAAGCTGCGCGTATGGCGATTGCGTTTTCTGCGATTCGTGCGGTTCGTGCGATTGCGATTGCGGTTTCGCGCCCGTCACGCCGTCACCTTTCCCCGGTAGATGAACATGTCGTCGAACAGTGGCGGCACTTCGCCGTCGGCGCTGCCGCCGAGCCGGGCGACCGTCTCGCTTGCCGTGCGGTGCGCGATGCAGTCCAACCCCTTGTGGTCGTAGAAGCTCACGTCGCAGTCGGAATCGGTGTGCAGGTAGAACGCGGGCACGTCCCATGCGGCGAAATGCTCCTGCATGCGTCTCCAAAGCTGCCCGCCCACACCGTGGCCGCGCACGTCGGGATTGACGATGAACAGTTCCAGCTCGCCCATGGTGGTTTCGTTGGCGCGCCCTTCGCGTTCCAGATCGAGTTCCACCGAGAAGCCGGATTTCAGCGCCGCCATATGCTTGGCGGCCTCCGGATCGGCGTCGATGCGGCGTTCCAAGGCCTTCATTTCCTCGCCGACTTCGATTTCGTCGAGCTGCGGCGCCTCGCCGGCGACGCGGATGAACGTGACGCCCGCGAGTGTGCCGTCGGCGGCGAACGCGCCGTTGGCGAACGTGGTCGGCAGCAGGTAGTGCAGCACGAAATATCGGGAGATCAGCCGCGACATGTCCGCGCCGACCTTGTCCACATCCTGCGGCCAGGTACGGTCGAACAGGTCGACCACCGCGTCCAGATCACCCCAGACGATGGGACGGAAGACGATTGCCGATGCGTTGTTTGTTCCGGCACCCATGCCGGCGTTCGGGATTGCGGTTGCGCTGTTCGCAGCCATATCAAACACTCCTTAACTGTCGTTGCGTCCGGCATGTGCGCCCGCCCACACATGCTGCACGAGGGTAGCGGCGTTCCTCCACAACGCTGCCTGCATAGCGGTTTCTCCCGCAGGCAGGCCGGAAAGCGCCGCTCCCCCGCTTTCTTCGGTCAAGGAGCCATTGCGCACCGGCACTAGTCGTTGTCGGATTGCTGCGGAATTCCGTAGCTCAACTCGGCAAGGATCTCTTCTTCTGTTTTGTCGAGGGCGTCAAGCTCCCGATCGGCCTCGTGAGGCTCACTCACATAGTAGAGACAGGCGTCGATTGCATCCAACGGAACCCCTTCCATCGCCGCGAGCAGCAGTCGGTACAGGTCGAGCTGTGCGAGCTTCTCCTTGATTTCGTCCGGTTTGCGTGGTTTTACGCCGGTTTTCCAATCGACCACGGTGTAGCGTTTCGTCTCGTCCGTTTCGTCGAGACCGCCGAAGAACACCGCGTCGAGTTTGCCGTTGACGATGGTGCCGAGCTGGGGCATGTCGACGACGAGCTGGCGTTCCGCCCATGCTGGACGTCGTTTTGCCCACGGCGAAGCGACGAGACGACGCTGCCAAGCAGCCAGTTTCCGTTCGTCTCGCAATTGGGCGTCCTGCGATGGTGCGTCCTGCGATTGCACGCCGCCGTTGTCCGCGTCGACTTGCGTATCACCTATCAATGCGATCAGTTCCGCACGCGACTGCGCGGCCATACCGGCAGCACCTTCCGTACCGCCGATGCCGTCGACGTCCGCATCCGCCATGATGAAACGCTCAGCCCATGCGTGGAACCGCGTGCCGAGCTGTGCCGCCGGCGAGGCAACGTGCGGAATCGGACGGACCAGACCACGCCAGTAGGCGCGGGAGTCACGCTCGCCCATGGAGCCGGCGCGCGCTTGCAGCGAGGTGACGTTTTGGCGGCCGGCAGCAAGGATACGTTCGCCTTTGGCACGCACGGCCTCGTCGAAGGCGTCCTGCGATTCGCCTGCGTCAGCCGCATCCGGTTCCGGCATGAGATGTTCGTCGGCGACGAGCAGTTTGGCGAGACGCAGCAGTGAGTTTCCGGTTTCCGGCGATGGCGTGGCGGATTCATCGGCAACGTCGCCCTGCGTTCCCGTGGATTCAGCGATATTCGGTTCGTCGGATTCGACGGCACGTACCTGTTCGGCCGCGGCACGCAGCTTGTCGGCGACATCGGCGCTCAGATCGCACGGCCAAGGCAAAGTATGGTCGTCCGAGACCGGTTCGAGCGGCGTGTTCCACGCATCGCCCACCACGGCATTCTCGAAATCGCGGGCGTGTTCGCCTACGAAATAGCCGTCGGGCAGGTCAAGTCCCAGCGTGTGCGGGGAGCCGTCCACATCGTCGGACAGGTTGTCCGGTTCGCGTACCGCGGTGACGATTCCGTTCATCGAATCGCGCGTCTCCAGCCAGAAATTCGACGGCGCGGCGCTTTTCTTTCCCTCCGCCAGGCGGGAGTCGCGGCTCGTCTCGTTGCATCCGCTGTATACGAGCAGCGCCTCGTAGCGGGCGCGCGTCAACGCCACGTAGGCGAGACGGCGTTCGTCGGCGTGCAGTCGGCGGCCGTATTCCTCCTGTTGCGTCAGGTACAGGCTTGCCGGATCCATTCCTTCCATATCGTCGACGGCCATGGTTCGCAAGGTGCCGAACACCTCGTCGTCGATCACTTCCGCATCGTCCAATCCGTCGAGCGATCCCACGGGATTGCCCCCGATGGGCGCGTCGTGCGGGAATCGTGGCAGGATATCCGCGTCGGCGCGCACCGGAACCGGCACCGCGGACGGGTCTTCCAGCCAAGTGTGGGCTTTTTCGAAGTATTCCGGCGGCTCCCATACGCCGTCGCGCCGACCGCCCGGATGGTCTTCGTCCGTTTTGACGCTCAGGTGGTCGCCTTGACTGGACGGGAAGGTGCCGTCGCGCATGCCGACCACGGCCACGGCGTCCCATTCCAGGCCTTTCGACTGGTGCACGGTCATGAGCACCACATCGACGGGGGTATCTGGTGCGGTGGCGTTGTCGTCGGACGCGTCACGCAGCGAATCCACCCACGAGATGAACGCACTCAGGCTTGGCGTGCCCTGCGCGGCGATTTCCTGCAAGTAGGTGTCCACCAGAGACAGCATCGCGTCGAGTGACGAAGCGGCATGCGATGTGGCACGATTGCCGGCATCCGGATGCCGCATCCGTTCGGCGAGCAGCAGGTCGATGTCCAGTCCGAGCGCGGTGATGGCCGTGCGTACCACTTCCGGCAACGGATGGCCGGCCGTGCGCTGCACCTGTTGGATGACGCGACCGGCGTGGATGACGCTCGCGGCTCCCGTACGGCTCAATACGCCGTCGACGAGGTGCCGCAGATCGCCGCGCAGCAGCACGTCGATCAGGAAGACGGCGTTGGGCACTTGGTCGCGGTAGGCGCGCACGGTGGCGCGGATGTCGGCGTCGGACGGATTCGCATCCGCCTCCACGATGCCGGCCGACACGAGCGCGCGGTAGCGTTGCGCGGTGTTGAGCCGTTCGGCGATGCCGGCGAGCGCCTGCAGATCGTCGGCGGACAGGCCGAATCGTGGCGTGGCGAGCAGCCGCATGAGCGCGGCGCTGTCGGTGTGGTCGCATACGACGTGCAGCAGGGCGAGGATGTCGTTGATTTCGGGACGTTCCAGGAGTGCGGCCTGGCCGACGACGAGTGTGGTGAGGCCGGCTTGTTCCAGTGCGTCCTCGTAGGCTGGCATCTGCGTTTTGGAGCGGAACAGGAGCGCCACGTGCGGACGGTTGTCTTTGGCTCCGTCGGCGAGCTCGTTTTCGGTTGGCGTGTGCAGTGCGATCGCTTGTTTGGCGAAGCGTACGATGGCGTCGATTTCCTGGCCGAATGTGGCGTAGCCGAGCACGCCGAGCGTACCTTCGGGGGCATTGTCGATGTTGGCGAGCGGGGGCACGTCCACTTCGCGCATAAGCGAGCTGCCGCGACGTCTGGCGGGCAGGCGCAATGGTTTCGTCAGATTGTTGGCCGCTTCGAGCATCATGCGCGAGTTACGTCGGGTGACGGTCAGCGTGTAGGGCTTGTCGGTGGCGTCGTGGCCGAAGTCGTGTTGCAGCATGCGGAATGCGCCTGGGCTGGCTCCTCGCCATGCGTAGATCGATTGGAAGGGGTCGCCGACGGCGTTCACCGCGCTGCGATGGGTGGAATCGGCGTGGAACAGTGCGGTCAGGAGGGCCGCCTGCGTGGTGGAGGTGTCTTGGTATTCGTCGAGCAGCACGTGCGTGTAGCGTTTGCGGTAGGTGGCTCCGATGGAGGGGAATCGGGTGACGAGTTGGAATGCGGCGATGGTGAAGTCGCTGAATTCGGCCATGTTGAGGGCGCGTTTTTCGGCGTGGTAGTCGGCCACGAGGTCGAGTAGCAGGTCGCGTTTGCGGGCCGTGCCGGCCAATTGCGCGGTCTTGTAGACGCAGAGTTGGTGGCATTGGGCGCGGTATTCGCGCATGCGGGTTTCGAAGGCGGTGTCGGATTCCTTTTTCTTCTGTTTCGGAGCCTTGCCCACTTTCGGCTCGTCATCGGGAACGTCCTCGTCTTCAAGCGCTTTGGCCACTTGCGCCACGAACGCCTTATCCCATGCGCGCACGCGTTCCACGGCTTCGTCGAAGCTGGTGCAGTCGCTGCCGATCATGGCTCCTGCGATGGCGTTGGATAGGGTGAACACGTTGCCGGCGATGGTGGAGAATTTGCCGAGTTCGTCGCCGCCTTGGTCGAAGGCCATGAGCTGGTCCATGTGCTTGTCGAGCACGGTGTGGATGAGCTGCAGCGCTCCGGCTTCGCTCAATGGCTGCGTGTTTTGGTCGAAGCCGACGAGCAGGCCGTATTGGCGCACGATGGTTTGGAAGAACGCGTCATAGGTGGAGACTTCCGGTTTGAGGAAGGCGACGCGTGTACCGCGTCCGGCTTGGTTGCGTGTCACGGCAGCGGAGACGCGCGAAAGCAGTTCGGAGGCGGCTTTGCGTGTGAAGGTCAGGCCCAGAATCTTCTCGGGACTGATGCCCTGGTCGATGAGGGTGATGATGCGGCGGGTCATGGTGTAGGTTTTGCCGGAGCCGGCGCCCGCCACCACGACCACGTCCTCGTATGAGGGGGCTTGGATGACGGCGGCCTGTTCCGGACTGTCGGTGAATTTCGGCGTGACGGCCGGCACAGTGCCCATCGCATCGCCCTTTGCTGTGGCCCCGTTCGTTGACATGCTTCCGTTCATACCGTTACTCCCGTTCATGCCACGGTCCTTTCGAATACGGTGTTCTGCTCGCCTTGGCAGGCCGGGCAGACCCCACTGCCGTACGTTCTGCAGTATCCGACGTGTTCCACGGTCGGACGCGCGGTGATGCGGGTGGCCCGGCTCGCCGCGGCCGCATAGAAGACGCGGGAGATCATGGTCAGCGACCATACCGTCATCTTCGACCGCGATTCCAGAAGTTGCTTCCAATGTTCTTCGCTGACCTGCGCCGGCCGTTCGACGTCGTCGAGGCCGCTGGTGAAGACGCTGGCCATTTTGGGCACGTATTTGCGGGGTATGAAATCGCCCGCGTTGATGCTTCCGCCGGCGAACAGCGCCTGCTGGTGGTACGCTTCGTCGCCTTGCCCTTTGCGTGGCGCGGGTGCCGCGTATTCCATGACGTGGAACAGGGCGCTTTGGGTGATGTCCGGCATGGCTGCGATCGCCTGCGCGCCGCGTTTTCCGCCGTGTTCCGGGAATGCGAGGCCCAGCTGGTAGCAGACGAGCTGCAGGTCGCTGAACAGGGAGCGTCCGTTCGGCACTTTGCCGGTTTTGTAGTCGATCAGCCGTACCTGTTCGCGGCCGTCGGCGGTACGGCGGTGTTCAAGACGGTCGATTCTGCCCGACAGGCGTACGGTGAGCCGGTCGCTCATGCCGGTTTCCGGCCAGCCGTCGACGAGCGCGCCCATGATGGCGATGAGTTCGTCGCGGGAGATCGGAGCGTTGCCGTCGATGGCGTTGTAGGCGTCGAGGATGTCGTCGAAGTCGAATCGCGCGGCGAACTGCCGTTCCGCTTCGGCATGGTCCAATGTTCCCACGGTGATGGTTTCGGTGTTGTTCGACGGGTATCCCGTACGGTTCGACTTGACGAAATATGTGGCGATGTTGCGCAATGCGACCGATGCTTTCGCGTCCTTGCCGAGCGCCTTGTACCGTTCCTCGGGGTCGTCGATGGCGTTGAGGTCGCCACGTAGGGTCTTGTATCGGCCGATCATCCATTGGGTGATTTCGTCGATGTTGTCCTCGTCGCTTACCGCGGTGTGGTTTTGGGGCAGGTCGAGGCCGGCTTCGGTGGCCTGTTGCGCGACGGCGTGGATGAGCGAGCCGAAGCTGGTGGCCGCGCTGCCCATGCGTGGGCCGGCGAAACGGTTCTCCAGCATCCAGCACACCGGGCACGCCCACAAACTGTCCACGGCGGATGGAGAAAGGGTGACCACGTCGGATTGGCCGTCTGTTTTTTCGATGGATTCCGGTTGTTCGATAAGCTTCGCCTTGTCGGCATGCTCCGTTTTTCCGTCAGATTCCATCTTGCCGTCGATTTCCGTCATATCGTCGGCTCCCGCATGTTCCGTAAGGAACGCCCAATTGTCGGGATTCGCGGCGGCGATGCCATGCGATGCCAACAACGCCAAGGCTTGCGCGGCATCGCGCGCTTGGGGGGAATCGGTCGGCGCATGGGCCAGCACGCTTCGCGCGGCGGCGACCAGGCCACGTGGGCCGGCCTCCAGTCCCGCGTATTCGCCGGCCTCGCCGACCGCCGTGTACACGCGTGTTTCCGCATCGGCATCCCGGTCGCGGTCGAACCATTCCGGCAGGTAGCCGTAGAGGAAGTCGGACGGCACATGGTCTTCGTTGAGGACCGCGCTTACCGTCACGCGCTCATCGGCGCGGGTGAGCGCCACAAGGAGGCTTTTCTGTTCGGAGGCGAGCACCGCGGCGAGCTGCGCGTTTTCGCGGCCTGCGGAAGTGACGATGTCGTCGGACAGTCGTCCATGCAGCATGATGTCGGCGAGCTCCTCCCCGCCAAACAGGGTGTTGCGCGGTGAGAGGTTCGGCCATTGGCCTTGTTGGAACGCAGGCATGAATACTAGTTTCCAATGTTTTCCGGCAGCTCCGGCGGGCGTGGTGAGCGTCACGGCCTGATCGATCGGCGCGGTGTGCGCCAGGGAGTCGGCTTCGATGGCGAGCGCGCGGACCTGTTCGATGAACGCGTCGATGGTGTGCGCTGCCGTCACGCCGTTCGATTCGCCGCCGGACGCGTAGCTGAACAGGCGCATCGCGGTGTCGAGCCGGTCGTTGGCCGCGCGGCCTTCGGCGTTGTTGCGCAACGCCGTTTTCTGCCAGATTTCGGCTTTGCCGAACGCCTGCCATGCACAGTCGAGCACGTATTGCGGTTCGTGGGATGTCAGGCGTGCCTCCGACCGCAGGGTATCGTCGAGCGTTTTCCACAGGCGTGCGAAGGCTTGCGCTTGGGGGTCTTTGCGGCCCAGTACGGAGGCGATCGCGTCGAGCACGCGGTCGGTGTCGCCTTCCAATAGCAGGATGTACAGCGCGTTCATGCCGAAGGATGGTTCGTCCGCGTCCTCAGCGGCACGCTCTCCCGTCATCAGCCGGTCGTCGGTGTCGATTGCCGGCAGGCCCATGTCGGCAGCGTTTTCCGCGTCCGACGCCGATGCCGCCACGCGTGCGGTGTGGAAGGTTTCGACGTAATCGTTCCAATCGTCGATCAGCTGTGGCAGCAGCGCGCGTCCGGACGTGTCGGACGTGGTCGGATCGGCTGTATCGTCATGCAAAACCGTGGCCAGCGAGCCGAGCGCGTTCATCGCCGATTCGACCACGCACAGCCGAGCCGGACGTTCGCCGGGGGTGGTGATCAGCGGCGAGTTCATGATTGATGCGACGCGTGAGCGCACGTATGCGCCGGCCGTGTCGAGGTTCATGGACGAGGTGGCGATGCCTTGCCGTTTCAGTTCGGCCAGTTCGATCATGGAGAACAGGCCCTGCACGAACGGTTCGTCCTTGAGGGGGTGGGTCACGCTCGAATAGCGTACGGGCACGCCGTCGGCGCGTAGCCGTTCGCCGAACGTGCGCACGGTGGCGTTGTCGTGGGCGATCACGGCCATGTCGTTCCAGTCGCGGCCGTGTTCGAGATGTTCGGTTTTGATTTTCCACACCACGTCGTCGAGTTCTTCGACGGTGGAACGGTACATCGCGGCTTCAAGACTGCCGTCGTGCGTCTCCGGTATGGCGATGGCCGGCATTTTGCCGGGGCGGTTCGCCAGCGCGTCGTCGGTCGATTCCGTGCTGGCGATGGTCAGGCTCACGCGGCTCGCCACCGCGGCCAGGTCCGTGCCTTCGGCCATATGGGACGGTTCCAGCCGTACCAGTCGCGTGCCCAATCGCGATTGCGCCATGTTGAACAAATATTCAGGGTACGATCCGCGGAACGTCTGCACCGCCTCGTCGGGGTTGCCGACGAGCAGCAGTCGCACGCCACGGTTGCGCAATGCGGTGAGAAAGTCGAAGCCGGCGAGTGTGGCGTCCTGGAAATCGTCGACGATGACGAGTTTCGGCAGGTCGGACGTTTCGGCTTCGTTCACGGCGGCCGCGGCGTCGATCATGAGCTGCGAGGCGTCGAGACGGTATTGGTCCGGATATGCCTCGTTGATGGCCTGGTTGTATTCGGCGCGCAGCGCGAAGGCGAGCCGCCATTGCACGCGCAGTCGTTCGCGTCGTTCGTCAAGCGTGCCGTGCTCGTCGGCAGCGCGGGAAATCAGCGCGTCTTCGAGTTCCGGTTTCGCGCCGATCTCGTTCATGCGGGCAAGCATGTCGCGCAGCTGGTTGGCGAAGGCGTCGGTGGCGTCGTCCACCACCATGCCCGACCAGTCGGCGACCACGAAGTAGGTGCGCAATAGCGCGCAGGTGGAGCATTCGTCGCCGTGCTCGGCATGTTCGGCATGCTTGGCGAGCACGCGGCGGATGACCACATCCTGTTCGGCCCCGTTGAGCAGTTTCGGCAGGGGTTGTCCGGCATGCGATCGCACGGCGGTCATGATGCGGAACGCGACGGCTGGCAGGGTGGTGACGGGGCGTGCCTGCGAGATCGCGGACAGTTCGCGGATCACGGTGTCGCCGAGCCGGTCGGCCACCTGTCTGCCGGAGACCGTCATCACGGCGTACGCGTCGCCATGCCGCTTCATCGCAGCGACCAGCATGTCCAGCGCGAACCGGGTCTTGCCGCTGCGGGGTGCCCCCGCAACCAATGTCGCGTCATCGAGATCGTCCACATCCATCATGTCTCCCCAGCTTAGCCGAACGGTCCGGCTACGAATCGCATATCATCGTCCGAAGCCGTCCTGAAAACGTCATCGTGGACACCGCCATCTTTATATATGGACATCGATACCCTCTACAAAGTTTTTCGGACACCGCCACCAATAAGATTGACTAGCGGCGCAGCCCGGGAAGGTTCAACAGCGAACAGACGGCCTGCCCATGACGACGAGTACGGTCGAAGCATAGACGCAACGCACGGAACCGGGCAGGAACTACAGGAAAGAGGAAGCATGGAAGCCTCAAGGAGCATTCCCCCTCAGATTCCCGGCTACACACTGATCAAACGGCTGGGCTCCGGTTCCGAAGCCGACGTGTACCTGTACCAGCAGCTTTCCCCGGCCCGTCAGGTGGCCATCAAAATCAGCAAGAACACGCTCGACCCACGTGCCGCGGTCCGCTTCCGTTCCGAAGCGAATTTCATGGGGCAGATCTCCACACACCCCTACATTCTTTCCGTCTATGAGAACGGCGTGACCGTCAACGGGCGCGGCTACACCGTGTTCGAATACGCTCCGGGCGGCAATTACAAGACGTTCCTCGAGCATGGCCGTCTCACCGCCGACCAGATGCTCACCGTCGGTATCGATCTGGCGAGCGCGCTGTTCACCGCGCATCGCAAAGGCATCATCCATCGAGACATCAAGCCCAGCAATATTCTCATCAACGCGCACAATATGCCCATGCTCGCCGATTTCGGCATCGCCGGGTCCGTCTATGGGCGTCCGGGTGTCGGCTTCACCATCGCGTGGGCCGCGCCGGAGGTGCTTGCCCAAGGCGGTGGCGGCAATGAATCGTCCGATATCTATTCGCTTGGCGCCACGCTGTTCGCCATGCTGATCGGCCAATCGCCGTACGAGTATTTCTACGCCGATGTGCTGGGCGATTCCCAACGGCAGGTGCGGGCCGAACGGCTCAAGTCCGTCATTCTCAACAATCCGCTGCCCAAGCTCAACCGTCCCGACGTGCCGGCCGAAGTGGAACGGGTGTTGCGTAAGGCCTTGAGCCGTACGCCCGAGGATCGTTACTATTCCGCGTTGGAGTTCGCGCGCGACATGCAGCGCGTGCAACAGGCCTTGTATGGCCGTGCCGTGCAGACCACCGTCGAGGGTGTGCCGGATTATCCGCAGAACATGTACGCGCAGACTTCCGCATTCGACCAGTCCGCCCCGGTTGCGAAACAGCATGCCCGGTGGGCGAAGCCGTTGGCCGTCACGGTTGCTGCGGCGGCCGCCGTGGTCGTGATGGCGTTGGCGTTCGTCACCGTCGTCATGCCGAATATGGATGCGTCCTCCGACAACAGCAAGGTGCAGGTGCAGAACCATGGCGCCCAGAACCATGCCGAGGACGATCCCGATTCGGCGATCACGTCGGGCAGTGTGCCGAGCGTGCAGGATCTTACGGGCGAATACACCGCCGACGGCAAAGTGCGGTTCACATGGGTCAATCCTTCGCCGAAGGATGGCGATTCGTACGCGTGGTCGCTGGTCGGCGATTCGGGAACCGACCCGAACGCGCAGGGCACCACCACGGAGTCGACGAGTATCGAAATCGATCCGGCCGACGGCGCGCAGACGTGCGTGCAGGTGAGTCTGGTTCGCGCGGACCGGCAGATGTCCGAGAATCCCATGATCGCGTGCGCGGCCAAGCCGTGAGTTTGCGGCCGGATGCGGGTGACATGAACCGATACGAACCAATACAGCCCGGCATGCATGCGGGCAAACAGGTAGGCGCATGCGGTTGGATGCGCGGTCAAGCAAAGTTTGGGCACAATCAGGGAAGAGCCAGTCGATGAGCAAGCATAGGAACGCCGAGAACCAGTCGGCGCAATCGTACGAACGGCAGTTGCGATTCGGGTCGATGCTGCGCAAGCTGCTGCCTTCCGGCAGTCGCCGGTGGATCACGCCGATCGTCATGCTGCTGCTGTTGCTGGGCATCGTCGCCGGAGCCGTCATCGTCAGTTCGGTGACGCAACGTCACGTGCAGCTCGACGATGGCACCGTGTGGGTCACTTCGCTCAAGGACCGCAAGGCCGCCCGTTTCAACGTGCGCAACCGGGACGCCGATGCGGGCGTCGCCTCCACTGCGGCCCGGTTCGACGTGGCCCAGCATGATGGCTCCACCGTGATCTCCGAAGGTACGAAGGCCAGCAACATCGAGGCCTCCACCGTCAGCGAAAGCGGCAACACCACCATCAAATCGGATATGCGGACCGTCGTCGGAGGCAACACCGCGGCGTTCATCAACGTCAAGACGGGCAATGTGTGGGTCGGGTCCGCCGATGATGTGAAATCCATGAATCCGACCACCGATTCGCCGAAGATGAAGCTGGGGTCGGGTGGCCGTATCGCGGTGACGTATGACGGTGTCGTCTACGGCTACCGCACGTCCGACGGCGCGGTGCTCAGTGTCGACGGACCTCAGGGAACACCCGGCAAGGATGCGACGATCAAGGGCGCCACGAATGTCGAATCGTTCACCGTGGTCGGCAAGACGCCGGTCGTAGCCGGTGCCGGCAAGGTGTTCTGGCCGAAGGGCAGCGCGGATATCGGCCTGCAGGGTCAGGCGACGTTGCAGGCGCCGTCCACGGATGGCAGGCAGACTGGCTGGGTGGCGGTTTCCACGCCGCGGGGCATCGCCATGGTCGATTTGGGCAGCAAAAAGGTCACGCAGCTGCCGAATGCCGGCAAGGGCGATGCCGCGCAGCCGGTGTCCACCAATGGCTGCGTGTTCGCCGCGTGGGCGCAGAAGGCCAACAATTACATCAGGGTGTGCGCGGCGAACGACAAGGACGCACAGTTTTCCTCGTTGGAAGATGTCAATCCCACCTCGCAGCTCGTGTTCCGCACCAACCATCGTCTGGTGGTGCTCAACGACGTGGTCAACGGCAATGTGTGGAATCCGCAGGAGTCCACCAAGGTCATCAAAATTCAGTGGAACAAGGTGGAGACCAAGCAGTCGAAGCAACAGCAGCAGAACAACGACAGCGCCAACAACCAGCACAATTTCAGCAAGAACTGTTCGGCGCAGTCGGGGCAGATCAAGGCCGTGGACGATTCGTTCGGCGCGCGCGTGGGATCGCAGCAGATTCTCGACGTGTTGCGCAACGACGAGCAGACCGACTGTTCCGTGCTGCGCATCACGTCGGTGAGCGCTCCGGATGGCGCGAACATCACCGTCTCCCCCGTGTATGACGGCCGGTATCTGCAGCTCGACGCCTCCGGTGCCGCCGCGGGCAACGTGTCCTTCAGCTATGAGATTTCCGACGGACGCGGGCAGACGTCCAGCGCCACCGTGTCGCTCACGCTGGCCGGCGGCGACGACCATGCGCCGCTGCAGAGCGACACTCCGCCGGAAATCGACGTGGAGCAGGGTGCTTCGTACACCGCGAACGCGTTGGGCAGCTTCTCCGACCCCGACGGCGATCCGCTGACCTTGGTGTCGGCATCGCCGCAGAACACCGATCAGGTGACGGTGTCCACGCGAGCCGACGGACAATTGGTCTTCAACGCCGGTTCGATGTCGTCCGGCAGGGCGGGCATCGAGGTCACGGTGTCCGACGGCCAGCAGACCGGCACCGGCATGATCTACTTCTCCGTGAAACCGGCGAACACGCTGGGCGCGGTCATCGACCCCGTGGTCAAACAGACCACGCCCGACACCCGCACCACCATCGCGCTCAAACCGTACGTGCACGGCACGTCCGTCGAACCGGCCGAATTGACCGCGGTGGAGACGCCGTCCGGCGCGGCCACCACCATGAACGCCACTGACATGTCGATCACGTTCACCGCCTCCAATCCCGGCACCTACTATGTGCCGTACACCATCACGCAGGGTTCCATTCCGTCGACCGGTCTGGCTCGTGTGGAGGTGCAGGCGGTGGCCGGAGACGCCGCCAAGCCGATCGCGGCGAACGATGTGGCGCTGCTCGGTGCGGACAATACCGCGATCGTGGAGCCGCTTGCCAACGACGTCGACCCGATGGGCGGCGTGCTGTCGGTGACCAGCGTCACCGCGGACGCGCAAAGCGGCATCAAAACCGGTGTGGTGAGCAACAAGCGCGTCTATATCACCGCGCGTCAGGTGCCTACCGAGCCGGTGCGGATCTCCTACACCGTGGCCAACGCGGCCGGATCGTCGACCGGCGTCATCGTCCTGCAGCCGCCGGCGCTGACCACGTCGAATTCCGTGCCGAAGGCCGAGAACATCACCACACAGGTGCGCACCGAAGGCATCGTGTCCGTGGACGTGCTCGACCATGTCACGTATTCCGACGGCACCACGGTGAGCCTGCAGAACGACTTGCAGTATGACAAGAACACGTTCAAGGGTCTGGTGTTCGTGTCCGGCGACACCGTGCGCTATCAGGCCACCAGACAAACCGGCTCCTTCCCCGTCACCTACACGGTGAAGGACAATCTCGGCAACGCGGCCTCGGCCACCATCACCATCAACGTGCATCAGAAGGACGCGTCCAACAAGGCGGCTCCGACACCGTCCGACGTCGAGGCGCAGGTGGCGGCCGGTCAGAAGGTGCAGATTCCGATCACGCTCACCGGCATCGACGCTGACGGCGATGACGTGCAGCTGCTCGGCTTGGGCAACAAAGCGCCGAAACTGGGCCGTATCAGCGAGGTGGGCGCCACGTATCTGGTGTATGAGGCGTATGCCGATTCGTCCGGAACGGACACGTTCTCCTACGCCGTGGAGGATTGGACCGGTCAGAGGGCCACCGCGCAGGTGCGTGTGGGCGTGTTCAAATCCGGAGCCGATTCGGGTGTGTACGCGCGCGACGACGAGATCACGCTGCGTCCGAACACCGCGGCCACCGTGCCGGTGGCGCAGAACGACATTTCCGGGGACAATACTGATCTGACCGTGGCCAAGGACGTGGAATCGCAAGGCATCGGCGGCATTCAGGTCGTTGACAACATGCTGTCGTTCACCACGCCGAAGCAGGCGGGCACGTATTACGTGGTCTACACCGTCAAGGACAAGGCTGGCCTGTCCGATTCGGCGACGTTGACGGTGAATGTCGACGAGAACGCCGCCATCGACCCGCCGACCGCGTACGATTACCGTGTTCCGGCCGCCGCCACGATCGACAAGAAATCCGTGGACGTGGACGTTTCGCAGTGGATCGCCAATCCGTCCGGCACCGCCGACGAGCTTCAGGTGGGCGTGGATCCTTCCGCGACCGACCATGCGCATGTCAAGGGCGGCAAGGATTCCACCATCATCACCGTTGATCTGACCGACGAGGCGCGCGCGGTGCCGTACACCGTCACGAACACGACGTACGGCATCACGTCCACCGCGTTCATCCAAGTGCCCGCATATGGCGTGTTTCCGCCGGTTCTACGTCCGAAGGCGCCGGCGTTGAAGGTCAATGCGCGTGAGACCATCACCATCAACATCGCCGACTACGTGCGTGTGGGCGCGGGCAAGACCGCGTATGTGGACGGCGCCGATTCGGTGAGCGCCACGAAGGCCGCGGACGGCGACCTGTACGTCAACGACCAGACGTTGAGGTTCACCGCGCCGAAGGATTACGCGGGTCCCGCGTCCATCACCTTCACCGCGGTGGACGGCAAGCGAGACAAGAACGACAAGGTGAAGATCGTCAATTCGGCGGTGCTCACGCTTCCGATCACGGTGATCGGACGTGAGGTTCCGCCGCCGACGTTCTCATCCTCCACCGTCGATGTGGTGGCCGGCGAGAAGGCCACTACCATCGATCTGACGGCGCTGACCCATTCGGCGTCGGGCCTGTACGAGGATGAGAAGCAGTACTCGTATTCCGGCGGCGTGAATTCCGGCAGTGTGGATGCCAGAGTGTCTCCCTCCGGCACGTTGACCGTGTCCGCGGACAAGACGGCCACGCCGGGCACCACAGTGAGCGTGCCCGTCTCGATCAAATATGCGAAGGGTACGGTGAGCGCCGGTATGACCGTGCGCGTCACCGCGTCCAACAGGCCGCTCGCCCGTGTCACCGAGAAGACCGTGAAAATCAAGGCCGGTTCCAGCGAACAGGTGAATCTGCTGTCCGACGCGTACAATCCGTTCCCCGACACTCCGCTGACGGTGACCGGATGCACGTCCGATGGCGCGTCGAAGCTGACGGTGGATTGCCCGTCCAACGGCGTGGTGTCCATCAGGGCGGCTTCCGACATCGGCGCGAACACCAACAAGGTGGTCGTCACCGTGCGCGACGCCACCAAAACAAAGGAACGTGAGGTGACCGGCACCATCAGCGTTTCGGTGATGGACAAGCCTGATGCGCCGCTGCTTTCCGCGGTGTCCGGCGACCCGCAGGATGGCGCCGTGAATCTGAGCTGGACGGCCGGTTCGGCCAACGGCAGCCCGATCACCGAATACAAGGTGATGTGGGGCGGAGACGCGTCCGGCGAGCGCTCGTGCGGGCAGAAAACCTCCTGTCTCATCGACGGGTTGAAGAACGGCAAGACCTACTCGTTCAAGGTGCAGGCCAGGAACGAGGTCGGCTGGTCCAAGGATTCCAACGCCGTCGAGGGCACGCCGGACAAGCTGCCTGATGCGCCGACGGATGTGACGGCCAGTGTGAAGGGCAACACGGTGAGCGTCACGTGGAAGGCTCCGGACGGCAATTTCTCGTCGGTGAACAATTACGAGGTGACTTTGTCCGGCAGGAACGCACCGTCCAAGCAGACGACAAATTCCACCGGAATCGATTTTGTTTTCGATAACAACGCGATTTCCGACGGCGACTCGTACACGGCTACGGTACGCGCCCACAACAAGGTGAATTGGAGCCAACCGTCCAAGGCGTCCGACGCGGTCAAGCCGTGGGGCAAGCCCGATGCGCCGAAGATCTCCGTGACGAACGACGACACCACGGGAACCGTCACCGTCGAATCCGTGGGCAACACCCGCAACGCGGGATGCAAGGCCGTCGAGATTTCCGGAGATGTCAGCGCAAGCATCGACGGATGTTCCGGATCCTACGATTTCAAGATTCCGGATCATGATCTCAACACCAGGGAATACACCATCAAGGCGGCGGTGGTCGGCAAGGAGAAAACGACCAGCGACGATTCGACCGTACGTTTCACACCGAAATACGCGGTGAAGGCGCCCGAATCGGTCAGCGTCAAGGGGCATGACGACGTGTGCGTAGTCAGTTGGAAGGAGAACGGCCACGCCGACGGGTTCACGGTGAGCGCGGACGGACTCGGCTCCTACCATGCCGGCGCTTCCGAACGATCGCACGATTTCCCGCTCAAGGAATGGCAGTCCTGTTCCTCGGGTTCCGTCACGCAGCATTTCAATGGCGCGGTAAGCACCTCCAAGTCCGGCAGGGCCGATCCGGCATACGTCCGCAAGGTGAAGGCCGCCGTCAACGCGCCGATGCTGACGTGGGACGCCAATGATCCGAACATCATCAAGGTCAGCGGCGGATCGGTGAACATGTACGGCCAGCCCGGCAAAACCGTGATCACCTTCACCGCGGACGGCAAATCCTATGACGTCGCCTGGGCATTGGGCTCCGACAAACTGAACGTCAAGGACGTGCTGCCGACCGGAGCCGATTACGCGTGGAAGGCGAAGGTGGTGGGCACCGACACCGCGCTCAACAACGAGGACAATGGCGGCACACTGCTGGACCATGACAGGTACAAGACTCCCACGCCGAAACCCGAACCGTCGGAACCTTCAGAACCATCAAAACCGTCGGAGCCATCGGATTCTGACGCGTCCACGGAAGGCGAAGCGGCCACGCGGAATGACCGGCCTGTGGCATCCTCCGTCGCCCTGTCCACCGTCGACGGCGCATCCAAGCCTTGGATCCGCGGCCTGGCCTACTACGCCAGATGGTGAAACGGACGATCACAGCAATCGCAAACACAACGAACCATCCACACGAGCAACACAACAAGCAAGGAGCAACCCATGAGCAACGATTTCGATGACGCCACCCAGCTGGGTTCCATCGGCCATAATCCAAACGTTCCCAGCCAACCCGGCCAGCAGCAGCCGGCGTTCCACACGCCGAATCTGCCGGAGCAGCCGCAAGCCGATGAGGATCCGGAGGGCACGCTGCTGAGCGCGCACGGCACCACCCAACCGGCGTTGCCGCAACAGTCCGCCCCGGCAACGCCGAACCAGCCGCGGTTCCGTCAGCCGATGCCGCAGAACCTTCGCCAACCGGCCGCCAATCCGGCAGTCGCAATGCCCGCGCAGCAGCCCGTCCAGCCAACCCAGCCCGTCCAGCCAACCCAACCCGTCCAGCCCAGCCAGCCTGTACAGCCCAGCCAGCCTGTACAGCCCGTCAAACAATCCCAGCCGGTCGTCGACACGTCCATGATGACCGCACCCAGCAAAGACATCACCGAATTCCATGAGAAGTTCGCCAAGCTCGTAGACAACGTCTCCCAGGTCGTGGTCGGCAAGGAAGCACCCATCCGCCAATGCGCCACAGCCATGGTGGTCGGCGGGCACATCCTGCTCGAAGACAACCCGGGAACCGGCAAAACCCAGCTGGCCCGAGGCCTCGCCAACTCCATCGCCATATCCTTCAAGCGTATCCAGTTCACCCCGGATCTGCTCCCGTCCGACGTGGTCGGCGTCACCTTCTACGACCAGAAGAAGGGCGAATTCGAATACCGCGAAGGACCGATTTTCGCGTCCATCGTGCTCGCAGACGAGATCAACCGCGCCTCGCCGAAGACTCAGTCCGCGCTGCTCGAGGTCATGGAGGAGCAGAAGGTCACCGTCGACGGCGTCACCCATGAAGTGCCGCAGCCGTTCATGGTCATCGCCACCCAGAACCCGATCGAACAGCTCGGCACCTACAAGCTGCCGGAAGCGCAGATGGACCGTTTCCTCATCAAAACCACCATCGGCTATCCAAGCCACGACGTGAGCGTCAACATCCTGAAACAGGTCAACGTCACCGACCGCGCCGCCACCGTGCATCCGGTGCTCACCAGCGAAGACGTGCTGCGCATGCGCAACATCAGCGAAACCGTGCATCTCGACGACGCGATCCTCGAATACATCGTGCGACTGGTGGAAGCCACCCGCCACAACGAACGCATCCAAGTCGGCTCCTCCATGCGAGGCGCGCTCGCCTTGACCCGCTGCGCGCGCGTATGGGCCGCCTCCGACAACCGCGGCTACGTAGTGCCCGACGACGTCAAAAACCTCGCCGTACCCGTGCTCGCGCACCGCATCACCCTCACCGCCGAAGCCACCTTCGCCGGAAACACCCCCGAACAGATGATCGGCCAGATCCTCGAAGACGTGCCGGCCCCGACCCTGGGCGCCAACGCCTGAAACACAATCCGCCCCCGGCATACGCACCACACAATCCGAAAGGTCAAGGAATGCGGCATTCGCACACAGTGCAGCGCAGACGGACCATCCAACGATCCCTACGCCGCCTCAAACATCGCATCAAGCGACTGGCCACCTCATACGTGTCGCCGCTTGGCTGGGCGGTGGCGGCGCTCGCCGTCGCCTCGCTGGTGGCGTTCGTCCTGCTGGGGTGGCATGAGCTGCTGGCCATGGCGGTGGTGTTCGCGGTCATGCTGGCCGCGGCGGTCATGCTTTCCCTTGGCAACACCTCGTTCCAAGCCACCATCGACGTGTCCAGCAGACGCGTCACGGTGTCAGACACGGTGAAAGTCGACGTCTGCGTGGACAATCCGGGCCGCACCCCCACCACGTCGGCGCGCGGCGACCTGCCCATCGGAGACAACCACGAACGGTTCGCCATTCCCATGCTCGCCGCAGGCCAGTCACGCCAGACGACTGTGGAATTCACCGCCGTCAGCCGCGCGGTGCTGCCCATCGGCCCGCTATCCATCCGCAAAGGCGACCCGTTCGGTCTGATCCGCCACGAAAAGAAACTCGTGGACCAGATCAACGTGTTCATTCATCCGCAGACCGTGCTGCTCAGCACCCTGAACGCCGGCATTCCACGCGATTTGGAAGGTCAGCCAAGCGGCGAAATCGTCGACGACGACCTCGACTTCTACGGCCTGCACGAATACGAGCCCGGCGATGACGTACGCAACGTGCATTGGCTCAGCTCCGCGAAAACCGGATCGCTTATGATCCGCCAATACGAAGCCACCCGCCGTACCGACACCGCTCTGACCATCAGCGTGAACCCGGATGATTACATCGATTCCCAGGAATTCGAACTGGCCGTATCCGTCCACGCCTCCATCGGCGTGCAATGCCTGCAGCAGAACCGGCCAGTCACCGCGCATGCCGGTTCCACGCACGCCATTCCGCGCAACGCCACGGAATTTCTCGATGGCTGCAGCGGCATCGACCCTGACATCGACGACAATCCCAACCTCGCGCAAACCACTCTCGAACATGCCCCCGACGCATCCTTCTATTTCTTCACCGTCGGCAGGCTCAAAACCATCGACGACATCAAACACATGGTCCTCGCACTCCCCCGCTCCGCAACCTGCGTGGTGCTTCAAGCCGCAACCGGCCAACCGCGCGCCATCAAACGCTACTCCGACTTCACCTTGGCAACCGTGGGAGACCTCAACGACCTCCCCATGATCATGGGGGTGCTGGCATGAGCACCACATTCACCAACACCGGCAATTTCACCGGCAACCTCACCGGCACAGGCACCAACTCCGCCAACACCAACACTGGCATGGCGACCGGCACAGGCACCGGCTCATGGGCGAACTCCACCCACTCCGTCATCTGGATGTCCCGCAGCGGCAAGTCCCCAGCCATGCCCAACACCAACCAGCCACACGCCGCGCAATACGCAAGCCTCACGGTCGCCGCCCTGCTGACCATCGCCGCAGCCAGCAACCTCATCGACGTATACGGCTCCGCCCTGTCTTGGACGAGCGCCGCAATCCCCGCCACCATCATCGGCTCGCTCGTGGCGCTTGCCGGTCTCGTTCCCGCGTTGCGCCTGTGGTGGCAGATGCTGTTCATGGCGTGTGCGCAGCTGGTGGTCGGCCCGGTCATCTTCCTGAATGGCACCACCATCGCCCATGTCATTCCCACATTGCGCACGTTGACGCAGGGGTGGATGCGGATGCTCGGCTCGTTCAAATACCTGCTGGCCATCGACCCGCCGACCGGCACCGGCGACGGCTCGCTGCTCGCCGTGTGGACGATCTGCCTGTGGGCCGCGCTGCTGGCCGGTATCTTCGCGGTTGCGGAGGATGGCCGGCTTACGATGGTCGCGGTCGTTCCCGTCGTGGCGAATCTTGCGATCTGCGCGCTGCTTGGCACGTCGAGCGGCTTCTACCGTATGGCGATCGGCACGATTATGGCGGTCGTGCTGGTGGTTTGGGTCAGCGCGCGTTGGAAACTGTTGGAATTGGGCCGTTGGCTCAGTTCCGTAGTCATCGTGCTGCTGGCTTCGGCTGTGGCGATCGGCGGATGCTTGGTGGTCGGGCAAAACCGCACCATTCTGCGCGACCATTATGATCCGCCGCTGAGCCCGTACGATTACACCAGCCCGTTGAGCGGCATGCGTTCGTATATCAAGAACCATAAGGACGATGTGCTGCTGACCGTCGACGATCTGCCGGCCGGTTCCACGGTGCGTTTGGCGGTTATGGACCGTTTCGACGGCAATGTGTGGAACCTGTCCGATTCCACCATGGCTTCGGATTCCTCCAACTACCATCGTGTGGGCGATTCCATCACAAACAACGCCACCGGCAAGCGGTTCACCGCGAAATTCACGGTCGATGACGGTTTGAGCGACTATTGGCTGCCGATGGCCGGCGCGGCTTCCAGCGTGAAGTTCGCCACATCGTCGGACGCCGATTCGTTCTACTACAACACCGACACCATGTCGGCGATCTACCCTTCGCGCACCTCTCCGGGATTGTCCTATACGGAAACCGGCGTCATTCCACGGACGCCGACGGATAAGGAGATCGCCAAGGCGAATGCTTCCTCCATCAGCCAGCCCAAGGCGGAGGATGTGCCCGATTGCGTGGATAAGCTGGCCACCGCGATTGCGGGCGGCCAGTCCAAGGGCGGCGAGGCCGCGCAGTCTCTTGCCGACAAGCTCAGGGAATCCGGCTGGTTCTCCCATGGTTTGAATGGCGATTACCCATCCAGAGCCGGTCACGGCAACTATCGTATCGACCAGCTGCTCGCCGGCAGTGCGATGGTTGGAGACAGCGAGCAATACGCTTCCGCGATGGCGCTTATGGCCCGCAGTCTCGGCTTGCCGAGCCGCGTGGTGCTGGGCTTCCTGCCGAAGAACGACGAGGGCGAGATCAGTGACAGCCGCACCGAGAAGCATGGCAAAACCACCACCACGAAATTCACCGGCAACGATGTGACCGCTTGGGTGGAGATCAAGCTGGACGGTTACGGATGGGTGGCGTTCTACCCGACACCGAAGGAAACGAAGGTTCCCGACGAGAACCAGAATCTCACTCCGCCCAATCCGCAGACCTTGGTGCGTCAGCCTCCGGTGCCGCTTACCGATCCGCTGCGTGACGACAACCAAGCCAAGGGCAAAACGTCGCTTGGCGGCAGCATGGCCGACGAGACGCCGACGAGCCTGTTCTGGCAGCGTTTCGGCAGAATCGTCAGAAAAGTCGCCATCTACGGCAGCCCTCTGTGGACGGTGCTCATCGTCTGCGGCCTGCTGCTCGCCATCAAGGCGATCGCCCTGGCTCGGGCTCGCAGGCATGGCAGCGCATCGCAACGCGTCGCTGCCGGATGGCAGGCGGTCGCGGCGCTTGCCCGGCAAAGCGGCCTTGACGTCCAAGGCACCAGAAACGAGCAGGCGCAGGCCATCGCCGAACAGATGGGCTTCGATGCCAATACACTGCTCGAGCTGGGCAGGGAGGCTGATTACGCGGCCTTCTCCGGAGGCGATGTCACGCAGGAGCATGCGGAACGCTACTGGCATGACATCGCCGAAGAACGAAAGTTCATGCTCGGCTCGCTGCCGACGTTCCGCAGGTGGCGGGCGAAACTATCGCTTGCGGACGTGTTCCACTTCCGGAAAATCCGCTTGCGGAAAATCGGTGTGAAAGGGCGGGACTCATGAACGTCAAACATATTGAGGTCGGTCTGAACAGCAATATCGGCTTGCGTAGGAAAGACAACCAGGACAGCGCCTGCGCAGGCAACGGCGTGTATGTGGTGTGCGACGGCATGGGTGGCGGCAAGGGCGGCAAGCAGGCCAGTTCCGATGTTGCGGAACGGTTCGCGCGTTTGGCCGAACTGCCGACGCGCGATCTTGACGCGATTGACGAAACGCTGATCCTTGCCCAGCAGGAGGTGCTCCGTCTGGGTGAGCAGCTCGGCGGCGTTGCGGGCACTACCATCAGCGGCGTGCTGCTGCCGACGCGTGTCGGCGATGACGCGATATGTTCCGACGAACGGTGTTACATCGTCAATGTGGGCGATTCCCGCACGTACCATATGCGCGCCGACGGCAATGGCGCGTGGCTGGCGGATTCGCTGACGTGCATCACCCGCGACCATTCGGAACGGCAGAACGCCATCGATTCGGGGCAGATGCTGCCCGATGAGGCGAGCCGTTGCATTCCGCGCAACATCATCACGCAATGTGTCGGCGCGCCTGCCGGCATCCAGCCTGACTGGTACGCCGCGCGTGCGGACGGACGGTTCATCATCTGTTCCGATGGGCTGCATGCGCAGATCGGCCGTGAGCAGCTTGCCGAGATCGCGGCGGCGTACGCCGACCCGCAGATGGCCGCGGACATGCTGGTACATGCCGCGCTGAACGCCGGCGGCCGCGACAACATCACCGTCATCGTGGTGGACATGCGTTCCGATATGCCGTGCGACGAGGATTGGAACGTCAGCAAAATCGGCGATGACGAGGATATCGACGATGCGCTGGACGGTACGTTGCAAACGTTACGAGTCATTCAATAAGATGGTTACAGACCACGAGACAAGGAGATCATGATGGTCGATTTCGATGCCGCGGTGGCGGCCGTGCAGGATCCGAACGCCGATCCCGTGTTCCTGGCGAAAATCGCGTACGAGAATCCGGAATTCGGTGCGAATGTCGTTGCCAATCCGCGAGCGTACCCGGGTCTGAAGCGTTGGGTCGCCGAATTCGGCGATGAGCGCGCCCGCCAGCAGCTGGTGGCGATGGGCTGGCCGGTTCCGCAAAATGGCGTGCAGCCGCATCTGATTGCCGAGCCGACGGCCCAGCCAATGGCCGAACCGGTTGCCGAACAGGTCCAGCCGGAGCAGCAGTATCAGCCGGCAGTGGCGGAACAGTTCCAGCAGGAGCAGCAGTATCAGCCGGAACAGCCGGTGAACCAGCAATACGGTCAGGACGCTGCCTATGCGGCGTCCAACGAGGCTTCGACCGAGTATGTCGACCCATACATGAATCCCGCCGATTTGTCCGAAGTGGCCGATTATTCATCGAGCCAGCCGCAGAACGAACCGGAACAGCAGTATGCCGAACAGCAGTATGCCGCGGCCCAGGAATCGCCGGCAGACGCGGGGTTCACCGCGGAACTGGCCATGACCACCACCGATCAGATGTTGATGGCCCGTATCGCCAGCGAAGCGCCGGAGCTTCGTCCGTGTCTTGCGCGCAATCCGTACATCTATCCGGAATTGCTTGCCTGGCTTGGCCAGTTGAACGATTCGGCCATCAACGCGGCCATTCGTCTGCGCCAGCAGTGAGCTAACGCCGATTATCAGACCATTTGAAACATAAGGGGTTGTCGCGGGAATCTCCGTGACAACCCCTTATCGTCTTACCGCTAACCGTCCGCGCCGACGCTGTCAACACAAATCGTCAACGCAGTCCGTCAGCGTAATCGTGTCTTCACTGACAAACGCCCTCACTGTTTGCGGAATTGGAAGAACTGGTCGCCGATACGCACCGTGCATGGCGCCTCCAGCTGCATCGGCTTGTGTTCCACTTTGGTTTCGACATCGTCTTGGATGATGTACGTGCCGTTGAGCGAACCGTAATCCTCTATCCACAGCGTGCCATCCTGGTCGAAGCTGATCGCCGCATGGTTGCGTGAGATTGTGCGCGTCGGATCCTCCAGCTTGACCGATTTGGCGCCGGCGGGCACTTCGGCCGAAGGCTTGCGGCCAAGGAGCACGCCCATATCCACGATCACCTGCTGTCCGGTCTGCTCGTTGTCCAGCACGTACGTGTGCTTCGGCTGCTTCATGGTGAAGGCTTCGGAAAGCACGGTGCCGTCCCAGTCGATATCGTCCTCGTCCGAAACGGCAGCGTCGCCCTTCGCAACGGAAACATCCTGCATATCGTGGTCGCCCGACTCGTTCTGTGCGGCGAGCCGTTCGCGTGTTTCCAAGGAATCGGCGGCATTGTCGACGGGTTCGGCTGTGGGTTGCGCCATCACCGTGACGTCATCGTCATACCACCCTGGTTCGGGCGGCGGCGGGTAAGGTAGAAAACTCATATTCCCATTGTAGGAAGGTGACGTCCATGCCGTCTGACGATACTCATTCTGCAATACGATGCTCGCATATTCCGTCTCAAAATATTATGCTGTAACTCGTCAAAAGAGACGGACACGTCGATGTTTCCCTCCGTGTTCACGGATTCGACATTCAAAAAAGGAAAAAGGCTAAGAAGGACTTTTCTCACGGCGAACACTCCTCCGTATGGTCAACCGCAGAATGGTCAACCGCAGTATAACCAGCCTCCGCAGCCGCAGGCGCCAAACTACAGTCAGCCACAGCTGGGCGGGCCTCAATACGGACAGCCGCAACCGCCAATGCCCGGCAACTTTCCTTCCCAGCAAGCCGGCGCCGCGGCCAAAAATAAGCCGCCGGTCGCCATTATCATCGGCGCGGTGGCCGCAGTCGTCGTCATCGCGCTGGCAGCGGTGTTCTTCCTTACGAATCGCGTCAGCCGTTCCGATTACGAGGAAGTTCTGGTCCAAACGCAGGCGTTGGAAAGCAGCTATACAGCCATCAATGAGGAATTCAGCTCGGCGGCGAGCGCAACGGACAACGATTCATCCTCCGCTTATGACGAGGGCAAGAAGAAGTTGAAGACCTTCAAGCAGGACAGCGACAAGCTGGCTGCTATGAAGGCCGTGAAGAAAGACAAGGACGTCAAGGAGAAGTACGAGACGTTCGAGCGGGACCGTGCGAAATACGAGAGGTACATGAACGATCTGGCCCAGACCATGCCCGCGCTCATGAAGATGACGCATACCTGCACGAAGCTGCCGAAATTCGACTCCGCCGACATGTCTTCGTACTATCGCGATCTTTCCAAGGCGCTCGAAAGCTGTGCCGCCGACGCCGGCGATCTGGCCAAGGTTCCCATCAAGTCCTATGCCGAGTATGGCGCGGATATGCAGGAAAGCGTCAGCAAGAAGAAGGACATTGTGGATCAGATGGCCGATCTGAATCTCAACGATATCGAGTATGGGTCCGCCGATTACGAAAAGCTTCAGGATCTTCATGCGAAGATGTCCGACATCGATTCGCCGACCCTGGATCAGTCCGATTTGCAAAAGGCCGCGAAGGAGGCCGATCTCAGCGGTTCGTTGAAGGATCTGGAAACCACGCTTTCGGAGAAGATCAAGTAACGTCAAAAGACGACTGCGAAACCCTCCCCCGCGATTAATCCACAACCTCGCAATCCCACGACATATAGATATAGCGAAAGGCGGAACCGACCGGTATTGGTCGCTTCCGCCTTTCGCTATGTCAGATGATTCGTCTGTCGACTATCGTGAGGGGAATCTCACAGGGTGTCGCCCAGATCGGTCTGGCCGCCGTTGTCGTCCAGGAAGTCATCCGGGTTGAAGTCATCGCCCAGCTTCAGGTCGCCGAAGTCGATGTTGGAGAAGTCCACATCGGACAGGTCGGTGTCGCCGAAGGAGCTGTCGGTGCCTTCGCCGCCCAAACCGAAGTTCGGGTAGATGGTGTCGCGGATGGCCTTGTCGGGCTCCACCGTGGCGTTGCGGTAACGGGCGAGGCCGGTACCTGCCGGGATGAGCTTACCGATGATGACGTTCTCCTTGAGGCCCTTCAGGTCATCGACCTTCTGGTTCAGGGCGGCTTCGGTGAGCACGCGGGTGGTTTCCTGGAAGGAGGCCGCGGACAGCCAGGAATCGGTGGCCAGCGAAGCCTTGGTGATGCCCATCAGCTCCGGACGGCCGGCGGCCGGCTTGCCACCGTTCTTCACGGCTTCCATGTTGGCGGCCTTGAAGCGTGCCTTGTCCACGAGTTCGCCCGGCAGCAGGTCGGTGTCGCCGGAGTCGATCACGGTGATGCGACGCAGCATCTGGTGCACGATGACCTCGATGTGCTTGTCGTGGATATCCACGCCCTGGGAGCGGTACACGGTGTGCACTTCCTCCACGATGTTCACCTGTGCGGCGCGCGGGCCGAGGATGCGCAGGATCTTCTTCGGGTCGACGGAGCCTTCGATGAGCTGGGTGCCGGCTTCGACATGGTCGCCGTCCTTGACCAGCATCGGCGCACGACGGGTCACCGGGTAGACGATCGGCTCGACGGAGTCGTCATCCGGCTTCAGGGTGACCTGACGGCCGCGCTCGGTGTCTTCCACCTTGACCACGCCGGCGAACTCCGCGATCGGAGCCTCGCCCTTCGGGGTACGGGCTTCGAAAAGCTCGGTGACACGCGGAAGACCCTGGGTGATATCGGAAGCGGAAGCGACGCCGCCGGAGTGGAAGGAACGCAGCGTCAGCTGGGTACCAGGCTCACCGATGGACTGTGCTGCCACGATGCCGACGGCCTCGCCGACGTCCACCAGCTTGTTGGTGGCCAGGGACCAGCCGTAGCACTTGGCGCACACGCCACGCTTGGATTCGCAGGTCAGCACGGAACGGGCCTTGACCTCTTCCACGCCGTGGGCAACGAGATCGTTGAGCACGTCCATGGACAGGGCGTCGCCGGCCTTGTACAGCACGGTCTCGCCGTCGGCCGGGTCGATGACGTCGGCCGCGAGCAGACGGGAGTACGGGCCACCGTCGGCGGCCTTGACCAGGTGCAGGTTGCCTTCGGCATCGCGTTCGCCGACCTTCATGGTCAGGCCGCGCTTGGTGCCGCAGTCCTCCTCGCGCACGATCACGTCCTGGGAGACGTCCACCAGACGACGGGTCAGGTAGCCAGACTCTGCGGTACGCAGTGCGGTATCGGCCAGACCCTTACGCGCGCCGTGCTGGGAGATGAAGTATTCCAGCACGGACAGGCCCTTACGGTAGTTGGACTTGACCGGTCGAGGAATGATCTCGCCCTTCGGGTTTGCCACCAGGCCTCGCATACCTGCGATCTGGTTGATCTGCATCATGTTTCCTCGTGCACCGGACTGCACGATGATGGCCAGGTTGTTCTTGGAATCGAAGTGTTCCTCAACCGCCTCGGAGACCTCGCTGGTGCACTTGGTCCACAGGTCGACCAGTTCCTGACGACGCTCCTCTTCGGTGAGCATACCGATTTCGTAGTTCTCGTTGACCTTGTCGGCTTCGCCTTCGTACTTTTCGATGTACTCGTCCAGTTCCGGCGGCTGGATAACGTCGGAGAACGCGAAGGACACGCCGGACCACGGTGCGCGGGTGAAGCCCAGATCCTTCAGGGCGTCCAGCGTCACGGCCACCTGAGCGGTGGAGTAACGGGTCGCGATGTCGTCGACGATCTTGCTCAGACGCTTCTTCGGCGCCTGCTCGTTGACGAACGGGTAGTCGACCGGCAAGGTGCCGTTGAACAGGATACGGCCGTAGGAGGTGGCGAACAGGACGGAGCCGTCATGGAAACGCTCCTCCTTGACCACGTCCGGGCTGCCCGGTTCCGGATCGACGACCTTGACCTCGCCCGGCTCCCAGTCCTTCGGCAGCACGAAGTCCCGCGGAAGGCGGATGAGCACCTTGGCCTGCATGTCGATCTCGTGCTTGTCGAGCGCCATTTCGGCCTCTTCCAGCGAGGAGAACACGCGGCCCTGGCCCTTGGCGCCGTCGATGACGGTGGTCAGGTAATACAGACCGAGGATCATGTCCTGGCTCGGCATGGTCACGGTGTGGCCGTCTGCCGGCTTCAGGATGTTGTCGGAAGCCATCATCAGGGAACGGGCCTCAGCCTGGGCTTCGGCGGACAGCGGCAGGTGGACTGCCATCTGATCGCCATCGAAGTCGGCGTTGAATGCGGCGCAGGCAAGCGGCGGCAGGTGGATGGCCTTGCCTTCCACCAGGATCGGCTCGAATGCCTGGATGCCCAGACGGTGCAGCGTAGGTGCACGGTTCAGGAGCACCGGATGCTCGGAGATGACCTCTTCGAGCACGCCCCACACTTCGGAGTCGGCGCGGTCCACGAGGCGCTTGGCGCTCTTCATGTTCTGCGCGAAGCCCTGGTCCACGAGGCGCTTGATGACGAACGGCTTGAACAGCTCGAGGGCCATCGGCTT
>ERZ1026978.29-NODE-29-length-106806-cov-11.300803_pt1 | contig 106806 bp, 106 predicted proteins | sample MGYA00519560_ERZ1026978 | MGnify/ENA primary metagenome ERZ1026978 (study PRJEB26926, sample SAMN06164401) | human gut metagenome | biome: ENVO:00009003; feature: ENVO:2100002; material: ENVO:00002003 | host: Homo sapiens | place: USA | collected 2012 ... | reverse complement strand
TTATGCCGTTCAGATTTGGTGGTGACGCCGTACACGTTTATTTGACCATAAACACTGCAGGGCCTTTCCGATGGCCATGGCGGAGGATTGGGATCGGTTTGAACCGGACGTGAATTTGTCGGACCCCAACGACGGGCATGTGGTCGCGGCCGCCCGTCGGGCCGGTGCGGAAACCATCGTTACATTCAACTTCAAGGATTTCCCCGCAGACGAACTTTCCAGGTACGGACTGCACGCTCAATCGCCGAATGTTTTCCTTACCTCCGTGTTCGATGCACATCCAGAAGAAGCGATGGACGCCATGCGCAGACTGGTCAGCTCCAAACGCCATCCGCCGCGTACCATGAGCGAGGAAATCGAGCATTTGCGCGTCTTGCGCCTTCCGCTGTTCGCACGGAGATTGTCCGAAACGGTAGGCTAATCCCCGTCATCTGCAACACTGCGAATCATACGGTAGGCGCAATCAATGCACAATCTGTGAATAATCGCTAATCCATTGGCTCAACACAACCTATTGCCGCCTTGCACCGTGGAATCAAGCAAATCACGAAGAAAAGGCCGTCCGCACGGCAAGATTTCGGTCGTAGGCGATGGATTCGGACGAGCCGTATCCGAGAGGGTGCCAGTACGAATAGGTGGACTCGGACCGGTCATGTCTAGGGGGTCGGAATAGCCCCCTAGACATAGTCCTTTTTGCTCCCCCACCTGGACTCGAAAGATCTCATGCTACTTATGTTGCTTCTTTGGTGGATGTCACTGGCTCCCAAGACGAATGAAGTACCAGGAAAGACCATATAACAGAACACCTCTGCACTCTAGAGAGGCCGGAAGAGAACAGACGAAGACGCCACAACATATTCCCTTCCGGCTTTTTATTCCCAGGTGCCGTTTCAGATGCATTTTAAGGTTCCAAAAAAACGCCATACATATAGGTCTGACCGGTTTTGCCGAATCAACTGTCATGCGCTATCTTTTTTGCATCGAGGGGGCTTCGTCTCCCGGAGATGCATATGCTCTTTCAATGGCGACGACGCTCGTGCTCCTTGGCCTTGCAATCCTCCCCGAATCGGGCGTCCCTGCCGACGCTAATGCGTGGAAGGACCTGATATGACGGACCCAGATCTGGAAGTCACAAGGATAAGAAGATTCGGAACGATCGTTGCGCGGAAACGATCCGACGGGTCGATCAGCGCATGGCTTGCACGCTATTCGTCACCCGTGGATGGACGCCGAGTGCAACGATCATTTGAAAGTGTGCGGGATGCTGAGTCATGGCTTGCCGGCGAACATGAGCTGGTCGAAATGCACCGTCGTGGTTTAAAACAGTGGGTTCATCCGACCGACAGGGATCGTCGGAAAAAAGCGGGATCGATGACATTCGATGAACTTGCCGACTGGTATGTGGATACGCATCGAAAACCGGATGGCACCGCGCTACGTGGCGCGGCAAGACGTAATCTGCGGACGGACGTGGGCCATTTAAAAGACGTGTTCGGCGGCATGACGCTCAAGCAAATCACTCCGGACGTGATTTCCAAATGGTACTTCGGCGAGCATGCGGAAGGCGAGTGGGTGTTCCCCCGCATGTGCCAGAGACTGAAAGCCATCATGAATCTCGCATGCTCGGACAAGTTCGGTACAGGAATGCCATTGCTGGCGTCGAACCCGTTCACCCTACCGATTCCACCTGATCCGGAACCCAAATCGTGGGAGGTGCCGCCATTGACGGGCACGCAACTGGCCGCCCTATACGAGTCGATGCCGGAATACGACCGGTTAAGTGTCCTCTTGGCCGCATGGGCCGGTGGCATGAGAATCGGCGAGGCATGCGCGTTGAGAGTATCCGATTTCAATCTTGAAGCCCGAACCATGATGGTGAATCATTCGGTCTGCCGTGGGGAACACGATCTGGGAGAATTAAGATTAGGGCCGACCAAGTCGAAGCATTCCAAACGCGTGTGCCCGTTGCCTGACCTGCTGGTGCCATTGGTCCGCGAGCATATCGCCAATCGAAAAGACGAATCCAGCCCGTATTTATTCCAGTCCCGTCGGGGAAAGGGACCACTCGCCCCGACGACCCTGGGCAATCATTTCCGTCAAGCGCGCGAACAGGCGGGATGCACGACAGCGACGTTCCGTACGTTGCGTGTCACTCATGCGACCCTGCTCATGCAGAACGGCGGCACGATCCGTGAAACGATGGACAACATCGGAGACTCCACCCAAGAGGTCGTGATGCGTCATTACACAAGGACAGTGCAGGAACATCAACGTCAGGTAGTGAATCGCATGGCAGTGGGTATGACATCGGAAAGCAAGACCCTGCAGCATATCCTCGGCGTGCAATACGCCGTTCCGACTCCGGTTCCGGAGGTCCGACTGTTGGATCTGGACGCGAAACTCTCCCTGATCATCAAAGCCCTACAACAGATAAGTGTGAACGACTAATAACAAACAATTTCAGCGTGACCAACGGTGGCAAAACCTGATAGTCGGCTTTCTCATTCATGCGAGCCGCGGCATCGTTCGTCACGATGGGCAACACGAGTACACAGCCGTGCCGGATGGCCCCTGGCGGACATCGGCGCCGTACGCATCATCACTGAGTGGCGCGGCCGATAACAGGTGGGGCGGGCGTGACAAGAGAAAGGACATCCACAGGAAAAAGGAGCGATCATGGGAAAGGAACCAGACCCACACGCATGCCGTCCGAACAGCATGGACCTCAACGACGCGGCCGACATGAGGGATGAAGCGGAACAGGCATTCAACGACGCGCGCAAGACCAGAGGAAAACGCGACCTGCTGTACGTCGCGGTCATGGCCTGCGTCATCGTCATGCTCACCGGCGCCGTATGCGGAAGAAAGGACATCATCATCGCTTCCGCCGTCATCGCCGTCACGTTCTCATGCGCCGGAAGCCTGGCATGCTACCGCATGAAAAAATCACTCCACACCTACCACGAGAACAATGCCGTCCTCGAAAACGAACTCGACGCCGCCGACTACCAGAACATCATGGGATGCCCTCACCCCTGGAAAACATTCTGACCACGATTTTTACCCCCGATATCGTAAGCGGGACACGTGGAAACAATGAAGGAAACCGACGGGGGAAACATTAACAACAGCAGACTCTAACAATTCCCCCGACGGCGTTCCTTCAAAATCAAAACCTTTTCAGGAAATCGACTCCCAAAAGGATGAAAGCCGATGAGGAACGGTCGAGGTCCACGGACGATACTCAGGTTCATCGCGATAATCGCGATGAACCTGTTCACCATCAATTGCGCCTGCTACATCGCAGTCACCGTATCCGCACACGCCGACCCACGTTTACTGCATCTCAGTCGAACGGTAGGAACGTTGTGCGGCATGATGGCAATCGCAATCACTCCGATCCTCCTCATCACGGTCCTTGTCAATGGCATGGAGGAAGGAAAGAAACGACATGAGGAAAACAACGATGGCGCAGGTCGTGGAATTTGCCGGCCAACTCAACGTCACCCTGCAGAACATAAGCGAGGACGAGAACACGCACGGACTGGACGAAGCGTACAACCGGCTCGCACAGGTCATGGACGAGCTCTGCATTCCAATGCGCGAGGAAGAGGTTCTGGAACCCATCAGCCATGAAGAAGCATGCGAAACAGCCGAAAGACTCTACCGTCAACTCATCGAGCAAGCCAAGGACCATACGACCATACGGCTCGCCCAGGCAATGAACCGCGCATGGGCGGAACTCACCGTCGTCGAAGGCCTTGACAGACTCGCACGGCCCCAAAGCAAGGACGAGTAATGGGAAACGGAATTCCATCGGATGAATACGAGTCCGTTGAAATGTGGTTCATGAGAAGGACGACCGACAGGCTGGTCAGGGAAAACTTCGAAATGACCGACCGGCTGGTCAAAGAGGACTTCACCATGAGAACCATGATCAACACCTCAGTACGGAAACTCAATGACATCCACCAGCAAATCAGCGGATTGAAAGAAGTCATATGAACACGGACGGAACACTATTCTCCATGAAGAAAAACAGCAGGGAAGCCGAGGCGATGTCGATGACGAGCTTCATGATCCCCATCGGACTGAAGCAGAAACTCAAAGACCACGCCGCCAAGTTGGGTACCACGTCAACCAGTCTCATCATCGAAGGCATCAGACTCATCCTCGACCGGAAGAACGAGGCGACACCGCAACTGGAAGAGATCGACACCACGGGCGCCGACGAATACGTCAAACGAAAAGCCATCAAAACACTATTGGAAGCCCATCTCACCACCGAATCGCCCGCGCAGGCATGGGCCCTCGCATACCGCGCCGCGTGGAACGATGCATTGGACTTCTGCATCCAAGCAGAACAGGCTCTCGACAAGAAGGAAGACAAATGAGCGAAGAAGAACGCATCTGGGCCAACGCGTTGAGCGACGCGATCGAACCAGCGAACGAATACGCACGAAAAATAAAGGACCGTTACCTGGTAACAGCCAAAAACGACATGTACGGAATCGACCAGACGATGAACATCATCAGCCAGGCATATCTCGCCGGAGTGGAACACCAAGCCGAGGCCTGCATGGGAAAGGCATGACTCCGCCATGAACGCCCAAAGGACGTCGGCAGAAGAAACCGAAAGGACCCTACGCGCGGAAAGCGTTCTTTCGGACGATCGCCTTCCCGTCAAATGGGATGGCGAATACATCTATTGGGCGGACACGTGGACCGACACCATGCCGTTCCTGTGCGGGAACAACAACCTGTTAAAGGATCAGGCATGCCCCGGCACGGACGAACGCAGACGATGGAAACAATACAGGCCCCACCTGTGGAGGCCGAGGACCATCAACGGCCGCACCACCCAAAGCAAACTAAGACTGATGCGGTGCGGAGTCTGCGGACTGACCCTTGTGGAGGAACATCCACTCAACGGAGGAAAGGAAACGGTCTGGCGGTTGGACGAATCCGACTATGGGCCGGAAGGCAGCCACCCCGTCATCCAAGGAGAACTCGACATCTAAAAAACAAAGCCGGCTCATTCCGGCGGAAAGGACAGAAATGATAGGAATGACCAGACCGAAAGCAAAAGACCGTCCACGTGGTAAGCCGTTCGACGAGCCGGAACGCAAATACCTATGCAGTCTCGACATCATCGACGCATGCACCGAGAAAAGAATCACCTGGAACAAAACCTTCATCGAATACGCCGAAAAGGAACTCGAAGCAGGCTCCCGACCGGTTGACATTTTCCGTGGAGCGGGAGTCGGACCGGAACTCATCGGACGGAAACGCATAGAACGATGCGTGGCGCGATGGCGGGCCAAGATCAAGAAAGAGGAACGGCAATGAGCGTCCGGAACGACGACAACATAATCAAATCCCTGGTCATCCTCGCCGTCTGCATAGTCGCGATGCTGATGGTCTGCACGGAATGCGCGCTACTGCCACAATACGGTTGGCTATGGCTCATCCTCCTGCTCATCCTCGCCATCGCCGCGGTGTTCAGCGTGGTGATGGGCATCAAAACATGGCTGGACGAACACGGAAGGAAATAGGATCGATCATGGAAGAACATGCCGGAAAACTCTGGTTCGGCATATGCGCGGGACGTACGGTGCCTTCGGCACGTCTCGCCCTCGCAGGAACACGGATCACCGCGCTGGACAAGACCAACACGGTCATGGAATGCTTCATGGACCCTTCCGTCGCCAAGAATCCCGACCCCGTATGGGCGGCATGCCATGCGATGGACATGACATTGACCGGGCCGCGAATACCCGAAGACGTCGTACCCAGCCTGCCGCAGGCCATATGGGTGGAATTCATGGGAATCGACGAGAAACCCGACAGCGACGATTACGAGATCGCCGTCGACCTGGTCGCCGGCGACTTCTACTACAGTCCGAACCTCAAGGACGACGGCAACCGCAAAGGATTCGCACTCTGCGTCCAACACCTCACCGACTACATCGCCAGCCAGATGGACGAGAAGAAATCCCATGATTGAACCGGCAAGCACGCTCGACATGGACGACGATACCCGCGGCCGCATGATCACGAGATGCGTGGCATACATGACGCAACGGAAGATCCCGATACGGGACACACGGGCGGTGACCCGCCTGCTGGCCTCCAACGCCGGCCGGATCGACGGGGCCACGAACGTGAAGGTACGCAGCTACCTTACGGACACGCCGGCCGAAACGTTCCAATCATTGGAGACGATGAAACAATGGATGGGCGTGCGCAAGGCCCTGGAATACGCCGCGATCGGAAGAATCGAACCCGACAAGTCGTCCGGACTGGCCGGAACGCCGGACGAGACCGGCACCCTCATCCGATACTTCATACTGACCTTCATCGACCGGAACTAACCGACGTGACGCAAGGCCCATGCGCCGAACCTAAAAAGCATGGCGCATGGGCCGTTAGTCCTTCGGATATCCGATCAGCTCATGGTCCGTCCAATCAACAAGCCGATCATCGATACGGTCCACGTCCAACAGCCACACCTCGTCGCGCCGCGGATTGAAGAAACCCAACCGCCGGACCATCCGATACTCGTCATGCACGGAATGCAATCCCATACGCCAGTAGACCAGCAACTGCAACGTGTACATGGGATTCGGCCTATAGGAGCTCACCTTGAAATCCCACAACGTGTCAGCGGTGAGGAAATCGCCACTACCCGACGTGATCCGGTCCGTATACCCGCCCTCGAAGTCGAAACCGTCCCACACGACCGGACCATACTCGTCGAAAAAGGCACGCGACCGGGCCACCATACGCGTGAGATTGAAATACGTCGCATCATCCGGAACCATGCGCCGCGGACGCCAATACTGCGGTCCACGACGCGACGCCGCATCGAAATCAAGCAGCAGGCACGCTGCACGCGCCGACGCGGGAGAGAAATCCGTCACACGGGACAGCAGGGACTCCGCGTATTCGCCCTGTCCGACCAGCCGCGCACCCAACAAGGGAACATGGAACGCGACCCGCACGGGAGTGCCCATCGCCACACGGGTCATGTAATCCACATACAATCCCGCAAGATCAGGCGGAACGGTCTCCATACTCCGCGGATACAGGCTTTTCCGGTCGGTGAGTCCGACCCTGTCGAACAAGGACAAGGGCAGCAGGCCCTCCGGCGGCTGGGAGACCAGACGGATACGCGTGGTCACGGGCATGGGATGACGGCGGCGTTCCCTCTCGCGACGCGCGGCATCCTCCGCCTCCAACTGGCCGACCGGACGCAGATCCATCCCAGTGGAACCATCGAACCCGTAGAAACGCGGCATGCGAACCTCCCTATGGAATCGTCACGCGCCCGCAGGCCCATCGACTGCGGATAACGGGAAAACGTTCCACGGGAGCATCGGATAAGCGTTGCATGTCCGGAAGATGCAGCACTTAAAACAATCCAAAACAAATATCACAGTATTGTGATATACTGGTCTGTGTCGGGAGGGCACAGGCCGAGCCCGAAACGGAAGAAGGAAACCCGCACATGATGAAAGTCAACATCCTCGAAACCGACACCGGACGCATCCGCGAAGACGAACTGCGCGACTGGTCCCAAGCCGCGCTCAACCAGCTCGACAAGGCCTACGGCTACAAGTCCTTCCGCCCGGGCCGGCTCGAAGCCGTCAACACCATCCTCAACGACCGCGACCTGGTCGCCGTCATGCCGACCGGCAGTGGAAAAAGCGTCTGCTACCAGCTTCCCGCGATGCGCGAAGGCCATCTCGCGCTCGTCGTGTCCCCATTGCGCGCCCTCATGCGAGACCAGGTGCAGGCGTTGCAGGCCAGGGGAGTGGCCGCGGCCCTCATCGATAGCGGAGTGACCCCGAAGCAACGCCAAAGCATCTACGCCATGGCCCACGGCGGAGGACTCCGCATCCTCTACGTCGCACCCGAACGCCTGTTCGCAGACGATTTCCTGTTCTTCAGCCAATCCACACGCATCGACCTGATCGCCGTGGACGAGGCCCACTGCGTACTCCAATGGGGCCACGACTTCCGCCCGAACTACCTCAAGATCGGCGAATTCATCGCCGGACTGCCCACGCGCCCGGTAGTGGCCGCGTTCACCGCGACCGCGACCCGCCGGCAGGTGCCGGAAATCGCCCACGCACTGGGACTCGACAATCCCATCATGCTCGGCACGGGCTTCGACCGTCCCAACATCCGATTCGACACGATCGAACTCAAGCCGGCCGCGCGGAAGAAATTCATCACCAACTGGGCGAAAGCCAAGCAGGGAAGCGGCATCGTCTACTGCACCACCATCCGCCGCTGCGACGAGCTCGCCGAAACCCTGCGCGAGGCCGGCATCGACGCGGAAGCGTTCTACGCGCCCCTCACCGACAAGGAGAAGGCACGCATCCAAGACGGATTCCTAACCGGCTCGCCACGCGTGATCTGCGCGACCACCGCGTTCGGCATGGGCGTCGACAAGCCCGACGTACGCTGGGTCGTCAACGACGGCCCCTGCGAAAGCCTGGAAGCGTTCTACCAGGAAGCGGGACGCGCGGGAAGAGACGGCAAACCAGCACGAAGCGTCATGCTGTGGACCGGCGGCGACTTCGCCGACTGGAGGCGCCGCCTCGCCGACAACGCGGGAAACGCGCTCGAAGACCCGAAGGGCCGCGCCAAGGCCCAACAGGCCGCGTTCGACCGTCTCCACGCCATGAGCCGCTACTGCGAAACCGACCAATGCCTTCGCGGCGTCATCCTCGACTATTTCGGCGACACCGACCACGAGGAATACTGCGACAACTGCGGAAACTGCACGTACGTGCAGGACTGCGACCCGACCATCCAGGCAAGCCATTCCACGAAAAAGAAGAACGGGAAGGGAAGCGTCCAGGACACCGAGGTAATCGACACGACGATAGTCAGGTTCGTCTACGCGCGCGAACGCCTGCTCGGCTTCGGATACGGCATCCGCAAGACCATCCGCAGTCTCGTCGGCGATACCGGCGAAGGCGTGGACGACAGGGGAATCGGCGAATTGGAAGGATACGGCGCCCTCGAAAACGTGGACGAGGACGTCATCGAAGCACGCATCCACACGCTCATCGACGACGGAACCATCTACGTAGGCCAATACCACACGCTACTGGAGCCATGAAATGGGAAAAAGAACATCGAAACTCGCCGAACTCCGCAAACAGGCCGGCCTCAGCCAGGTCGAACTCGCAGAATTGAGCCACATCAGACAATCCAGGATCAGCGAATTCGAGACCGGACGCTACTCCACGGCCAACATGAGCCTGAAAACCGCGGCCAACCTCGCCCGCGCGCTGGGAGCACACGCCGAAGACCTGCTGGAAGACAATGAATGACGCCTAAACCACTGCCTAACTGCTGACGATACGGACATATCTCCGCCTGTTTTTGCCTGTTTTTGCGGCCCTATTCGGTTTCGCGTCCAACACCGGCTTCCCCGGCGGCAATCTGGATCACGCCGCGGGCCTTGGATATGTCGTCGAGGGAGGCCTGAAGGAGCGTAGAATCGCCGGTCTCGGCCATCGCGTTGAAGTACGCGATGGCGTCCTCATCGCTCTCGATGTATTCGCCGGCATCGAATTCGCTAATGTTCGTCACAAGCATTTCCTACGCCTCTTTTAAATCCATGTGGTTTTCTTGAGATTCGATCCGTCAACGAAGCAGGTCGAACTGGTAGTCGCGGCCATCATCCAACGAGTCCGCGGCACGGACCACCGCGTCATTCCAAATGCTCGCAGGCCATCCCGCCATCTTCGGGAACGCATGGGCGAACGCGCGGTCGGACCTGTACATCGGCACATGCACCACGCCTTCCACATCCGGTTCCAATCCACGCAGGAAAGGCACCGCCCACCGGCATAACGCGTCACGTACCTGGCCGATACGATCCAGGATTTCGGGCAGGGAGTCCTGCACCCAATACGGCGGAGTGTCATGACCATTCACGCCTTCCTCCCAACGGGAGACCGTATGCTGGCCCACCGGCCGCGGATCAGCCGGATCCTTCGGCGAAAGCAAACCGATGCACACGCCCAGATCGGTCTGGCTCAATCCGAGCTGCCGACGGCGGGTCTCCAATTCGATGCAAGTGAACGCCATGGCTCTTCTCCACTCCCTGTTTCCGAAAAAAGGCGGGACCGGGCACGGCAGAAGCCATCCCGGAAAACAAATCCCATCGGGGATTCTAACACGTGGGAAAAAGACGGCCCCTCCGGAAATTTTTGAACGTGAACATCCGTGAAAAACGGATTAATCCCAAATTGAGAAATTATAGGATGAGTGCTCCGGAGGGAAACCGTCTCGACGATACCACGTGTACGGCCACCGATATCAGCCGGCCGCATGGCCGGGAACAACGGACCCTCCGCTGACGCTTCGGGGCAAGCCCGACAACGGAACATGCCCCGCCATGCCCATGCGCGGCGGGGCCGGGAAACGGAGCGGCGCACAGGCGCGCCGCCATCCACTGTTTTCTTTTGGACCGTTTGCCTACGGCAAGGATCGTAACCGCCTCCACGTCCGCGCCACGCGGTCCGGCCCCCAAGGGATCCGGCGTGCTCGCGGACGCTCCGACGGCTAACGCTATCGCTCGACCAAACGGTCCGAAAGAAAAAATCAGGGACCGATTCAATCCAAGGAGACACGAACATGAACGACAGCATCAAGCATTCCGACGATGAGGTAGTCTGCACTGTCACCTACACGTGGGGACAGGTCAAGACGTTTCTGAAGGAACATGGCGGATGCGCGACGGACTCCAACGCCGAGGCATTGCTCGCGGAATGCGGCAATGGAAGCATCGAAACAGGCAAGGACAACCTGTTCTGCGACGCATACGACGAAATCGAACAGTGCCTTTGCATCTCGCTGGACGCCGACAATCTGCCCGACAAGCCATGGTATGACCGTCCGAACGGCGAATGGGTGTACGACCGTGAGGAACCAGCCGACCATCATGATGCCGACGAGGACGAAGCATGGTACGGCACATACTGCCATGTCGGCATCCACGGCGGAAACCAATGCTGGTGCTGCAACACCTGCTCACAATGCGGCAGGCACATGTGCGAGGCGTGCACCGTCCGATGCTCCACGTGTGGCAGCGTCATCTGCAGCAATGACGCGCGCGAAACCAAGGACGGCGAATGGGAGTGCGTCGAATGCGAACGCCGCATCATCCTCGGCTTCATCGACAGCCTCTGAAAAAGATTGGGGGTTGCCATCCATCCGTGACGGGTCGGCAAACCCCATAGATTCCGGAAAAGGAGGAAAGACATGGAAATCAGGGACACCATACAGTCAGACGACATCAGGTGCGACGGATGGATCGATAAAGACACCGCCGAAGCAAGCATCCGGCAGACGGAAGCGACCCTGAAACGCTACACGCCGGTCTACGACGCCCAATGCAAGGAATATCCGCGTGGCGTCGAACCATTCTGCGACTGCATTTTCGCTGAGTGGCATGTGGACACCGACGAAGTGGTCTACTGGCTCGACCTTGACAACGACATCCTTCTCGTCACCGACGAAATCGGCTGCGCGCGCATCGACGACATGGTAAGGGACATATGCCGAACATACGCGGCGAGCCACGCCCATTCGGATTGACGAAACCGCCGCAGGGGCGTCGAACCCCAGCGGCGGACCGGCGCCCACCCGGACGGCGCACGCGCCGGGAACAACGGATCCTCCGCTTCGCTCCGGGACGATTCCGACAACGGATCATGCCCCGCCATGCCCATGCGCGGCGGGGCCGGGAAACGGAGCGGCGCCCCGGGCGCCGCCGCCGAAAGAATTTCCTTGCGGCCGTTCGGCTAAAGCCTTTGGATCATAACCGTCTCCACGTCTGCGCCACGCGATACCGAACCCCAAGGGGTTCGGCGTGCTCGCGAACGCTCCGACGGCTAACGCTATCGCTCGACCAAACGGTCACAAGGAAAAAATTTTCGGGAGCAATCCCACACAAGACCCAAGGAGCAACATCATGCATTTCCTCGGAGCGGTCATCGCGGAGAAACAGGACGACATCTATGGAATCCTCGCAGAATGGAGCGAATACGCCGACGTGGACGAATACGTCAAGGAGACCCGAAGCGAAATCATCGCCAACGGCCGCGCCGACGACCAAGCCTACTTGGAGGACCACGGGAACGACACCGACCCCATGCATGAAAAGTTCAAAAAAGCCGCCGCCGGACGACTCGCGCTTGACGACGAGGCCGCGCTCAAGGCGTACGCCGAATATCGCAGGCTCAACCTCAACGAGGACGGAGACGCCGTGTCCACGTTCAACGAGGACAGTTTCTACGACTATTACGAAATCGGAGAATGGGAGGGAGTCGACGCCTTGCAGGGAATCACATGCCGTGAACTGGCCGACCGGTACAACCGCGAGGACGCTTTGGCAAGAACCGCCATAGGCAGTCTCTGCGTCATCTGCAAGGAAGGCTGGTACGACGGCGGACTGTGGAACGACACCACCACAGCAGCGGTGCTGAACGAACTCGAACGGAACACCGGCAGGAAGGTCTGGTGGCTCAACTTCCACGACTGACCGCGCGACGGGCCGGCGTCCTCCCATCGGAGGATGCCGGCCAAGAACCGACCTCGCCGCATATGCCGTGCGCAGGCTGGAAATCCGCCGCATCATCATCCCATCGGCGAACCTTGCCGGAACGACCATCCCCACCGGCGTCGAGGTCATCGGACTGGGCCGCATCGATGAGCTGCTGAACCAGTGACGGCCGATGCGGAAAACGCCGTGGCGGACCACCGGAAGTTCCGGCGGTCCGCCACCTCTCCCAATCGGCCTGATTCACGGCAGACGCGCATGGATTGAGCCCACACATGCTAAAATGGTATTAAATATGGTACAGATACCAGATAAGGAGATTGTCATGTTCAATTCGTTGGATGTGCTTGACGACCTCGTGCCAGTCAGCGAGCTCAGCAACGGGCGGACCTCAGCCGTGCTGAACAAGGCCGACCGTGCGCCCGTCATCATCATCAAACGCAACAAGCCGTCCTATGTGCTGATGGGCATCAACGACTATCAGGACCTTCTCGATCGTCTTGAGGACACGGAGGACGTCCGCCTCGCGGAAAAACGCATCGAGGACAACAATGGCCGGGCGACCATCCCCAACGCCGACCTGATGGCCGAGCTCGGCCTGACCGAAGAGGACATCGCGGGCACGCCGACCCCGGAGATGGCGTGAGCTGGCAGGTCGAATGGCTCGAAGAAGCCGCGAAGGACATGCGCAGACTGGGCAAGGCCGAACAGAAACAGGTGCTCAAAGGCATCGCCAAGGTCAGCGAGAATCCGCTACCATCCAGTCAGGGCGGATACGGCAAGCCGTTGCGCAACGCGAACCGCGCCCATCTGGCCGGACTGTGCAAAATCAAGTTCAGGGACCTTGGAATCAGAGTGGTATACAAGCCGGTTCTCAAGGAAGGAACCATGGTCATCATCGTCGTAGGCGTCAGAACGGATGGCGAAGCCTACCTGAAGGCCGATGAAAGGCGCGGACGGCACGCACTCTGATAAGCGGGCTCATCGAATGGGGGCCGGACATTCCCGTCAATGGAATGTCCGGCCCCCATCATTTTCCGGCCCCTGAAGCCGCCGGAGCCCACCCGGCCCGGCGCGTTCCGCGCCGGGGGAGACGGACCCTCCGCTTCGCTCCGGGACGATTCCGACAACGGAACGTGCCCCGCCATGCCCATGCGCGGCGGGGTCGGGAGACGGAGCGGCGCTAAGACGCGCCGCGCCTCCTGCTTTTCTTTTGGACCGTTCGGCTACGCCGAATGATCGTAACCGCCTCCGCATCCGCGCCACGCAGTCCGACCCCGAAGGCTCGGCGTGCTCGCGGACGCTACGGCGGCTAACGCTAACGCTCGACCAAACGGTCCAAAAGAAAAAATCCAGGGACCGGTTCATTCAAGGAGGCACACCATGGACACCATGACCAAGCGGGAGACACTGACCGCGGGCGACATACTGCATTGCGGTTGGGGCAGCGACATGTCCATCAACGACTATTACGAGGTCACGCGCGTCACTCCGAGCGGCAAGACCGCGTACATCCGACCATTGCGCAAGACCTATGCCGGCAGTCCGAACGACATGGGCGGCTGCCGCGCCTATCCCATGGTGGCGGGGGAGGGCCGTTTCTCCGGAGAAGCGGAAGCCCACCGCGTGCATCATTTCGATGACGGACGCGTGTACTTCCGGCTTTCGTCGTTCGAGTTCGCCTTCCCCATGGACATGGCCGAAGCAGCGTACGGATGCCATGAGGACCACAACGACTGACGAAGGAGAGGACGACATCATGAACCCCATCTATGAGCTGACCGACCACGCACACTCCGAAGAGGAACTGGCCCCATGGCTGGATGCCTGCGGCACGGGAAGGGAGACCATCGACGGGCTGCTGCTCACCGCCCTCGACTGCGCGTGGGGCAACTGGAAGGCCGCCGCCAAGCCGCCCATGCATCCGTACGCGAATCCCGCCTATCTCCGTGCGGCGGAAACCTCCCCGTGGCGGTGGGACGACTGCCTGCCCGCGGGACTTTTCATGTACGGACTCGATACGGAGCAATGGCATCGCATCATCGCCGCCATGAACGATTTGGGCCGTTTCGGCCTGGTCGACACGGCCATCGTCCGCCGTGACCTCATGGACGGCGAGGAATCCGTGCTCGCCATCCGCGACAACTGGGAGGTGGCCGACTTCGACGCCTGCGAATGGTCAGACCCGAACGCGGCCGACCCTTACATCTGCGTGGTCTACGACCTGCGCCGGCTGGCCGAGGATGAGGACGGGAAGCCCCGTCGCATGAAGGGGACCATGCGGTACGACACGCATTACTCGCTGTCCGGCTTCGACTATCTGACCTTCCCCGACGCGTGAAGACACCAGGAACGAAAGGAACAGGAATGAAACAATCGACAACACTGTCCATGGGAACGACCATCGCGGGAAACCCGTACCTCATCCAAGCCGCAGAGTACATAACCCCGGGACTGCCGTATTTCGCGGCCATCGGAATCGACGACGAGGACCGGCACATCCGCGAACGCGTCCAAACGGCGTGCGAAACAGTGGGATACGCATGGCCGGAAGGTAGGACGACCTTGGCCCTCATGCCCACCAACCAGCCGAAGCGACCGGGCCTATGCGCCCTCGCCACCGCCGTCTGCATAATGGCCACAGCCGGGACAATCGGCATCCCCGACTTGGAGAACACCGTCATCCTCGGCGACGTCACCGCGGACGGGACCATCCCGCCACTCGGCGAGGACGTGGATTTGACAGCCCTCATCGAACACGCGGAGGCCATGCATGTCCACTGCGTCATCCTCCCCGCCGCAGACCTCGCACAGGCCGGGAGACCGGACGGCGTCGAAATCATCGGAGTGGAAAACCTCAACGACCTGAAACGCTGACAAGAATCCGCCGCAGGGGCGTCGAACCCCAGCGGCGGTCGGCCCCAAAGCCGCCGGAGCCCACCCGGACGGCGCACGCGCGGCAGGGAACCGCGCCCGCGCCGGGAACAACGGACCCTCCGCTTCGCTTCGGGGCAAGCCCGACAACGGACCATGCCCCGCCATGCCCATGCGCGGCGGGGCCGGGAAACGGAGCGGCGCACAAGCGCGCCGCCGCCGAAAGCATTTCCTTGTGACCGTTCGGCTAAAGCCTTTGGATCATAACCGGCTCCACGTCCGCGCCACGCAATACCGAACTGACGTTCGGCGTGCTCGCGGACGTTCCGGCGGCTAACGCTTCGCTTGACCAAACGGTCACAAGGAAAAAATTTTCGGGAGCAATCCCACACAAGACCCAAGGAGCAACATCATGACCGCCATCAAGACCACCAACATCGTCGAAGGCAACCTCGCTCAGGAGCCGAAGTACTTCCCCAAGGGACAGTACGTGGCACGCATCGTGTTCCGCATCATGCACACCGACCGCAAACTCAACCCGCAGACGAACCAGTGGGAGGACGGACGCACCACCGCCGTGGACGTGAACTTCTACGGACTGGCCGCGGAACGCTACGCGCAGACCATCCAGCAGCAAGCCGACGTGTTCGCCAAGGGAACCGCCGTGGTCGCATGGGGCGAACTGTCCGACCGTCCCAACACGTGGATCGACCGCGACGGCACCCCACAGGCCACGTCCATCATCAACGGCACGCGCATCATCCCCAACCAGCTCGTCAACCAGCGTCGTGCCAATCGCCAGCAATCCAATTCCACCAGCCTGCCGCAATACACCAACGCGGTCCCGGAACAGGACCCGTGGGCGGGACAACAGGCACAGGCCTGAACCATCACCGGGGGCCGTTCAACCATGACGGCCCCATCTATCCGGATGAAGAAAGGAACCTGGAAATGGAACGCATCGAAACCCTTAATCTGAAGACCGAAACCGACGCCCTCGAAGCGGGACACGGCATCACCCTCTACACGTTCGACGAATACGGCCGACTCATGCACTACGCGCATATCGTCGCAAGCACTCCGAAAGAACGCGAGGACGGCTACGCCGACTACTTCCTCACCATCTTCAAAGGCGGGGACGATATGCGTCGATTCGACCCGGACGATGGAAACGATTATCCGAACTTCGAATCAATCATCGAATCCATCAAGACCATCTGGTCCAACACGCCCATCTGGTGGGAACGTGACGGAAGCGTGCCCGGCGTGGATGCCGGCATCACATACGACGAGCTGCGCGGCGCGGACATGCTCGCCAACGCCCGCAAACGGCTCGAAAACGAAATGCGCCCGCGAGGCATCGAACCGGACGGCGAACAGGCCGTCAAGGACGCTGAGACCGTCAGACAGGCCGGACTGAACGCCATCACGCCATCATTCTTCGAACTGTTCGAGGACTACATCGCCGAAGAGGACAGCCAGCTCGCCGCCGACGGCGTGGAACTCGAAGCGCGCACGGCATGGATGCATGAAATGTACCGGGCCATGCTGAACACACTGAAAGAGTAGGCGACTTCCAAACAGGAAACCCTTCGCCGGGGCATCCGCCCCGGTCCGTTTGCCGTGCGGAAAACAACAACGAAACATTAAAAAACCAGCCGATATAATCGGTATTACAAGAAAGGAGACATGCCATGCCAGTTCTGAACATGGAAGTGCCCATCAACACTGAGGCCTATTATCGAGGCGAAACCATCGCACGCAGGGAAGGCGTGTCCCTATATGACAAGTTCGCGCAATGGCTGAACGAGTACATCGAGGACGCCGACGATGCGGCGGCATTGAACGACGCCATGGAAAAGGATGATGGCACGCGATACACATCCAAGCAACTGCGTGAGGACCTCGGGTTATGACATGGCATGTCGAGTACACGTCGGCCGCTCGAAAAGAACTACGCAAGATGGGACGCGTCAACGCGGCACGCATCCTTGACTGGATGGACAAGCACATCGACGGTTGCGAGGACCCAAGGGTGACGGGCAAGGGCCTGACCGCCAACAGGTCAGGACAATGGCGTTACCGCATTGGCGACTATCGTGTTCTATGCCTACTGCGAGACGAGGTGGTCACCGTCGAGGTCTTCCGTATCCGCCATCGCAGCGAAGCCTATAAATAATCCATTCGCCGGACTCATCCAAACAAATCCCGATCGTTCTTCCAAACGGTCGGGATTTTTCATGCCCGCGGATGTCCCGCGGGCGGGTGCCTCCGGCGGCCAGAGGACGACTACCGCCCTCTGGGCTCCACGCGCCGGGAACCAGTCCCCGGACCCAGGAAGGCTTCGCCGTGCCACGGAGGCCACGGCTCGCCGGCGGGAAACGGACCCTCCGCTATCGCTCCGGCACGATCCCGACAACGGAACATGCCCCGCCATGCCTAGTGCGGCGGGGCCGGGAAACGGAGCGGCGCACCGGTGCGCCGCGCCCTCTGATTTTCTTTTGGGCCGTTTGCCTACGGCAAGGATCGTAACCGCCTGAACGTCCGCGCCACGCAATGTCGAACCCCAAGGGGTTCGGCGTGCTCGCGGACGTTCCGGCGGCTAACGCTATCGCTCGACCAAACGGTCCAAAAGAAAAAATTCAGGGACCGACAGGACATCAAGGAGCGACATCATGCAGCAGAACATCATCTGGACCAACGACACCGACCAGATCGACGCCATCATCGACGACTGGAAGCAGGAGGCGGCGCACCTCGCCACGGCCATGGCCGAAAACCCGAAAGAGACCATGGCGGACGCGACGTACGGTGTGGACGTCATCCTCGAAAAGGCATGGAAATACGTCGTGGGGGAGTGCGAACTGCCGGTCCCGCAGCGACTCGTCGAAGCCATCGAATCCATCGACGAATACGACGCGAACGTCCGTATCGCCGCGGACGACCTCAACACTGAATACCGTGCCGACGAGCGGGACAACCTGCGTCACCTCGAGCTCGCGCATCCCGTCATCATCCTCGGCAAGGCCGGACTCTGGAACGGCAGCCGCACCATCGCCAGCGTCGTGAGGTTCGACAACATCGGCGACATCATCTCCGACAGCCCATGGACCGGTATGGAATACGAGACCTGGAAGATCGACGGCCACGACGACCTGAGATACGTCGGCGTCCACCACGACGGGGTCAACACCTGCACCTTCCGCGAGCTCAAGACCGACGGGCACGGCGAAAAACCCATCGAAGAGAACGACCTGCGCGCCCTGCTCAGGGCGAGCCGCCCCCTCGGGCCACTGGTGCGAGAAGTCTACGGCATGCCCGCACCCGCGAAAAAAACACGGAAACCGTTGAAAAAGACAAGCCACAACCGGAAAATATCACAATACTGTGATATAATGGGGGTTATCGGCAAGGCATAGGCCAGCCGAAACCCCCAGAACGAAAGGGACAACAATGCTCGAAGCATTCAACGAACTCATGGCGGACCCTACATCCCGCGCCGAACTCGTCGGCGGACTGGTCGAAGTCCTCATCTTCATCATCCCCGCGGGAGCGTACGCGCTCTCATTCCGGATCCGAGCCTCTCTACGCCGCTTGCGCTACGGCACCGATCGTCCACGCGTCATCATCGGCCATGCGACCAACTCCTATTAGAGACGCATTCCGCCGACATGGCGGGCCGGAGGGAGTTCCGCCGACCTCCGGATTATTCCTTTGCAAAACGGCGGAATCAAAGGAGCCGCATTATGAGCGACATCGACGAAAATTCGGACCGCAGGCTGTCCGATACTTCCGAAAAGTACGAAGGAACGGAACATTACACGCTTGTCAAAACCAAAGACGGATGGCATGGCGACCCAGACGGTTACAGCTGGCAATGGTTCGACTTCCCCGACATCACATTCACCGATGACGGCGACTGCCATTTCGAACTGGAGGCCGAAGCCATCGACATGGCGGTCGAACTTGACACCTACCGGGAATTCCTCGCCATCCTCTCCAGAGAGATAGAAAAACTCCGCCAGCAAATCGACGGTTAGACAGGCAAGCCCGAATCCGCCCGCGGGACATCGCGGGCGGATGCCTCCGGCGGCCAGAGGACGGCTAACGTCCTCTGGACTCCACGCGCCGGGAACCGGTTCCCGGACCCAATAATGGCCAAACCGCGCCACGGAGGCCGCGGCCCGGCCGGAGGGAAATGGAGCGGCGCCCAGCGCGCCGCGACCCTTTTTATTTTCTTTTGGGCCGTTTGCCTACGGCAAGGATCGTAACCGCCCTCGCGTCCGCGCCACGCGATACCGAACCCCAAGGGGTTCGGCGTGCTCGCGGACGTTCCGGCGGCTAACGCTATCGCTCGACCAAACGGTCCAAAAGAAAAAATTCAGGGACCGACAGGACATCAAGGAGACGAGCATGAACACGAACCACTGCGCATACGAATCGCAGCACGAACCGAAGAACATCAAGGTCCAAGGCCTCCGCGGACGCTGGGACGTCTGCCTCCACGCAGTCGAAAAGAACGGCACCCGGGAATACTGGTGGGTTCTGAACGCCGACGGCGTGGATGGCGAGGAAGGCTACTGGACGACCAGGAAGGCCAAGGGCGAATACAAGTACTTCTGCGACGCTGGATGGGGAGACGCCGACAACGCCATCACGCACCTCGAAGAGGAACTCGCCGACTGAAACCGGGACGACACGTCCGACCCATATCGGGCCGGACACCCGTGGAAAGAACGAAAAGCAAAGGGCAGGAAAGAAAAAATGTGCAACTACAAGTTGACCGTGACCATCGGCAAGAACAGCGAAATCGTGGACGGCGGCGGCTGGGTCACCTCCATGACCTGGAGGAAATCCGCCCTCCTCGAAGCCAAGGACCGTGCCCAGGTCCTCGCCCTGCGCGACCTGCTCAACGGCGACAAGCCCGCGGTCGACGAGGACGGCTACCTCATGTGGGACCGCTGCTACGGACTGTGCAACGCGCAATGCTGGCAGTGGGAGCTCGCCTGCGCGCACAGCACCTGCGTCAACCAGATCATGCGCCGTGCCGGCGTGGACTGGCCCGGAGCGGGCGTGCCCGACATCGACATGCCAACCATCACCATCAACCTCGCCATCAACTGAAGGAAACGACAATGGCCAACGGACAACAGGATCCAAGGGATCTGGATGAGGTATGGAACAACTTCATGGAAGCCAGAACCAAGCTGCTCCAATCGATGCTCGACTTCGTGCACGCCGCGCAGAAAGCCTTCGACGGCCACATCTGGATCGCTTTCGGCTATCCCGAGGGCATGAAGGGCTGGGCCGCCTACTGCAGGAACAACTTCAGCCAACAAGCATCAATAATGAGGCAGCTGCCGAAAAGCGACTGCAGGCAACTGCTCCTGGAAGCCAAGTCGGCCGGATCCAGCGACCGGACCGTCGACCAGATCTTCGACGTCAGCGCATCGACCGTCCGCCGGGCAACAGCCGACGACGGAAAACAAACGGGGGAGGACCAATGAGAAAAGCCATGAACATCATCTGCGGCATCCTCGCGGAACTCTGCGCCCTCGCCGTCATCTTCCTTGGCGCCTACCTCGCCTACGACGCGAAGGCCAGCAGCCTCGACCAGTCCTACGTCAGCCACCGGCAGGAACAGGTGAGCCACCGGAAGATCCACAAGGCCACACCCGGCAAGACCGCCACCATGCGCCACACCGACCCGCCCGCCGAGGCGGAGCCGGGGGACGGCGAACTGTTCGCATACCTACGCGTCCCCTCCTGGGGCAAACAATACCGCCTGCCCATCTGGCAAGGCACCGCCAAGACCGTGCTCGACGAAATGGGCGCCGGGCACTACGACACCACCGCCATGCCCGGCCAGGTCGGCAACAGCTCGCTCGCCGGCCACAACACATACGCGGACATGGCCGACATCCGGTTGCTCAAGCCCGGGGACGTCGTTTACATAGAGACGGGCTCCTACTGGTACCGGTACCGGATCAACTCGAATCCCGAGATCGTCGACCAATCACGCACCGACGTCATCGACCAGGACGCGGCCGGCGTGGAACGGGGACTGACCCTGCAGACCTGCTGGCCCATCATGACCGGCGGCAACGTCACCCACAGGCTGATCGTCCACGGCGGGCTCGACGGCTGGGCAACCAAGACCGACGGCACGCCAGCCGAATACACGGAAACGACCGACACGACGATCGACAAGATCAGCCGCAGGATCGTCACCGTCAGCGAGAAGAAGAACCTGCCAGTCACGGGAGTGCTCGGCATCTGCGCCTTCATCATCTGGATCCTGCTCGACACCATCGGATGGATGTGCTCGCACCGACGCATGACCTGCTACTGGCACGGCCGGGACATCGGAGGGCCGATCACCTGGCTATGGAGGCTCAACGCCGGCATCATGCCATCCAACACCATCGTCTTCATCATCACCAGAACCATCGTCTTCCTGATGATGTGGACAGCGATCATCCTCTCCCTATGGCGATGGGCGTGCCCGCCACTCGCCTCCATACATTTCCTCACCTCATGACAAACCAGAATGGAAAGGAGTCCCATGGGAAACGTCGAACGCGTCATGGAACGCGTCCACCGGCTGCTGGCGATAGCCAACGACCCCGCCGCATCCGACAACGAGCAGCACATAGCCCTCGAACAGGCGCAACGACTCATGAACAAGCATGCCATCGAAGAATGGCAGCTCGAAGAAGACCACGACGATGTCGAGATCATCGAACGGAGGATACGATTGGAAACCAATCCATGCAACCGGTACATGGCACAACTCGCCAACATCGTGGCCCACGGAAACCGGTGCAGGGCGGCCTACGAATGCCGCAGGGCCGGAAACGGCCGCGACGTCGTCAGCACTGTCTGGATCTACGGCGCCCGCGTTGACGTCGACAAGACCGAATCCATCTGGACCGCCATGGAAACCAGCCGCGCCGCCATGTGGCGCGAAAGAGCGCGCACCACACCTCGCGCGAAAGCCAACGCGGCCTGGAGGAACGGCTACTATCGCGGATTCCAGGAAGAGATCGCCCGCAGATACCAGATCCTCCGACGTGAGATGGAATCAGACGGCACCGGCAAGGAACTCATCACCGTCCGCGGCAACCAGGTCGACCAATGGGTCGAAAAACACGTCACCTTCAGCGACAGACGGCCGAAACTCTCCAAGCCCACGGGATCCAGCCAGTCCGCCTACCGGCACGGACGACAGGACGGGGCACGCCAGGCCATCGGACTCAAGGAGACCGGCAAGGTCGCCGATTGGGCTCTGGAAAAGTAGGAAGACACCTGCAAAATATCACACATGTGTGATATACTTGGGGTATCGGCAGGGCATAGGCCAGCCAGCATCCCCACAGTGAAAGGGAAATCGCCCATGGATACGATTCGGGACTGACTCGCGCACGCCGCGCGGTCACGCGCCGCATATCCCTGATGGAGTCCCCTCTGATCGACGAAGAGCTTCTGCTGCTAGACGGCTGGAGCCCCCACGCCCACGGCTCTGTGGCGTCTTAAGGCCAGAGGGAGTATTGACTGAAGCTCTAGCCTCGCATCGGTTCGACCGACTCCGAAAAATCGACTTCCATCGAAAAATCTTTGGTTCCATCCACTCCGGACAGAACCACAACCATGAAAGGAAACACAACAAAAATGTATTGGGAACGCTATATCGACCGTCGCAATCCGCGCCGCATCGAACCGCTCGACAAGCCGATCGACACATACATCATGCTCGACACGGAGACCACCGGCCTCCATCCCGAGGAGGGAGCCACGCTCATCGAGATCGGCGCACTGTTCGTACAGCCCGGAAACGAGAACAGCCGGCCGAAGTTCGAGCAGTTGATCGACCCGCAGCATCCATTGACGGAATTCATCACGGGCCTCACCGGCATCACCGACCGCATGCTCCAAGGCATGCCGACCGCAGGCGCGGCGATGATGCGCTTCCACCAGTGGATCGACCATGTCTGGCCGGCGGGGGAGCCGTTGACCATCATCGCGCACAACGCCCAATTCGACGTCAGTTTCCTTGACGCGGCCGAACGCGTCTATGATCCGACCTCGCCAGTGTTCGACTGCAAGTGGGCGTGCACGAAGGAGATGAGCTGGGAGCTCAACCCGCAGAAGCGTCACCACCGCGTCGCGGACCTCATCGTCGACTACCACATCGGAGACGTCGAGGAACACCGCGCACTGTCCGACGCGATCCAGGAGCAGATGCTCTACCAAGCGCTTTGCGCTGAGGCCACCAGGCGAGGGAAGTGGAATGAAAGGGAAGACTGACATGAAGCCTAGCAAAGAACAATTATCCAGCGGAAGAAGGAGGGTTGAAATGAGCATCGTGACAGACGAGGCGGAGGATTACGCAAACAGTCAGGACTACGACTGCTGCCAGATCATCGAAGGAGCATTCACCGTCGGCGACGCGATCATCGAAGCGTACGCCGCCGGACGACTCGCGCCTTCCACCGACGCCGGAGTCGAAGCAGCCGCCGATTTCTTCACCTCTCATCTGAGCATGCTCGGATCGGCGTCAAGCTTCATAGACACAGGCCGGGCGAAAGATCTCGCGCGCGGAATGCTCGACGCGGCGCGAAAAGCCATAAACCGCCCAGCAACAAGCCAAATTCAGAGAACAAGCATGGGACTGAGTGGGCACATGGAATATCGACATACGATGAAGTGAGAAGGATAAGCCCACCACATGGGCCGCAATTCGAAAGAAAGGACCAATCATGGCGACAATCAACCAGATTCCCATGACCCTCATGGGCAATCTCGTCTCCGATCTCGAACCCAAGCGCACGGCAGGCGGCAAGACCGTCGTCAACTTCCGCGTAGCCCAAACCAGCGTCACCGAGAAGAACGGCAAATGGGAGGACGGCGAGACCACGTTCATCCGCTGCGTAGCCTACGGCATCCTGGCGGACCATATGATCGCCTCCGGCATCCGCAAGGGCACCAGGGTCATAGTCAGCGGACGATACGTGCAACGCGACTGGCAGACCGAGACGGGGGAGAGGCGAAGCAGCTACGAGCTCAACGTGGACGATCTCGGCGCCTCCGTCCGTTACGCCACCGTCCAGATCACCAAGGCCACCGCCAACGCCGGCATGCAACACGCTCCGCTGGTCCAACCGCAACAGCAGACGGCCCAGCCAACGAATGATCCATGGCCCACTGCCACACAGGACCAGTTCGCCGAACCACAGGAGCCGGCCTTCTAGAAAATCCCGCAGATTCGAGCCCATGAAAAACTCATGGGCTCTCTTTTTCTTGGGAAGCAAACTAATAAAATCCATGATGTGATCTTGTCATTATCGAAGTCCGAAAGGTCGGCAGAGGATCAAGCCCTGCTCATGTTCTGCGCCATCACACGCAGACAATGGTTCAACGACGGCAATAAACGTACCGCATTGATGGCAGCGAACCATGTGCTCATCAACGCCGGCATTGGCGTATTCGCCATAAGCCCGTCTCTGAAGCGTGATTTCACTAACAGGCTTCTTCGATATTACGAATCGGACGATCCCACTCCGTTATGCGCATGGTTGAGAGATTATGCCATTGGCCGGCTGCCGGGAGGGCTCACCTCCGCGGAGTCGCGGAGACTTGAAACCGAACGGATCAAGTCGGGGCGACCTTCCATCGGACTCCCGATACCGAATCCGACTGCCATCACGGAAGACACGGACAATGACGTCCGGTCATCGATGGGCATGTAGAGAAACATGATTGGACCACCGGCCACGAATCCGGTATCGGCATGCGGGCCACTGGTCCAATCACATGCCGAGCGGCCGGCAGCAGAATCGGAATGGCCCAAGGAAGCGCCATCGATGGACCCCGACCAACCGATATCGGAGCCAACGCATCGTCCCCGATATCGGACCGGAAAAGAAAAGGACCAGGACCATCCGGACCATGGACCATATGGTCCATGACCTCAAACCCTTGGAATAAAGCCAAAGGCTCAATTGACCCAAATGAGCCGAACCGATATCGGCATGCGGATCACGTGCCGATATATCGGTCCAGAACCGAAATGGTCCCTTATGGACCAGTGATCACAGGCCGTGTCCATAAGGCTTGAAAGACAAACCACCAGCCGATATCGGAGCCGGGGCATGACCTTCGATATCGGCTCAAGCCCACGCCAAACCGATAGGCCAGAATTGAGCCGGCGCATCCTGACCCGTATGGTCCAAGCTGCGCGAAGAGAGAGCCGAGCCGATATCGAATCCTCGTTCCGGACTTCCCACCCCGGACCAGGATCATCCGGCTCATGATCGGCATGGTCCCGATATCGACGCGGCCATGTTTGCACGTGAGCGCAAAAGCACTTTTCGTGCGAAAACAATGATAGGGGAAAACGAACACAGAGAAGAAAGAATTCAAGAAAGAAAAACCAAAACGAAAAAAGATAGAAGAAAGACCATACAAGAAGAAACAAGAAAAAAGACAACAACAAAAAAGAAGAAAGAACCACAACCAAGACAAAAAGACAGAAGAAACCAAAACAGACCCCAAAACAAAAACTATAAGCATAAAAAAGAAACCACGCGCGTCTTGCACCCGGCTACGCCAATTCCGCCGAAAACGGCGGAATTGCAGGCATAAGTCATCGTCGGTCGGGGTTTTGAGCCGATATCGTGACAAACTTCGGTGAAATGACGTGACAAAGACGTGGAAAGCAACGATGAGCGGCCGGTTTGCCCGGTCTGCGGAGAGCCGGTCGATGAGCGATATAGGCAAAAGCAAGGAGATAAGGAGGCAGGGGATTATCACGAGTTCCACCGCAAATGTAGGAATGGTTACTCTCGTCTGCTGAAGGAACGGAAGGCTTGGCGAGATGAGAAGGAACGTGATGAACAACTGAAGGATACTTGGGTCGAACGGTATGACGCGTTGGAATTGATAGCGCGTGCTGCCTGCGAATATAACGAGAGCGTGCCTGGGCATGACCGGATGGTCGTTCGGATGGTCTATGAACTCTCCCGGACGGCGATATTGATGTTCCAGATCAGCCCGATGATCCCTCTTGAATATGGGGACGATTTCCGCAGGATCGCCACCGAGATCGGTTCGAACGGGATGGATCTGATCGCCGACAGCGTCCACTGGAACGGCGTGAGACGGTGGAACGACGATCCGGACGTGAGTCCGGAGGGCAGGGCGCCCCGCACGTTCATGGGACGCATCAGAGAGCCCGGGGAAGAGCTCGAGGACGAATACACGGGCGACCTGGACCACAAGGAGACGACGGTCGACGTGGAGACCGCGTTGAAGCATATCTGGCGCGAGGACAACATCGCGGGAGGCCGACGGATCAACGACCGCGGGCCATGGACATATAAGTGAGGAATCATGAAGCTGGATAATAGACAACTTATCGGTACACGTATGCGGGCGTCCGAGATAAAACGCATACGGCGCAAGTTGGATGAGGAATACGGGCGAATCGTCGAAGGAGTATGCCCAGTATGTGGTACTCCGATACGCAAACCGAGGCGTGGACCGACAGCCAAATTCTGCAGTGAAAGATGCCGCAAGACATATACCCGGAGAAAACAGGCTATGTCTAGATTCAAAAAAGAACAAGACATGAACCTGACCCTGAAACAGCTTCGACAAGAAGCCGCGGATTACAGGACGCGAGCCGATAGGCTGTGGACGCGAAATCTATTCGCGGCGGAGGAAACAAGACGAATCAAGTCGGTCCTACGCATTTCATGCATGCTCCAGCTCAAAACCATCCTGGAACACAAACCGGAACTCATCGAACAGGCGACCACTAGCGGATATGTGGTTGACCTCATGAATGAAATCGACCAATACGGCACGCAGGGTGATGCGGAACGCATGCTCAGACATCTCGGATACACAGGGCCGATACCCACCGGAGACAAGTGAACAAACCATGTCAATGAACCTCACCAAACTCAGCAACGCCGAATACCCGCTCCGTGACGCGCGGGAGGCGATCGACGGTGACAACGCGTTGAACCCATCCGATCCGAGCGCCTACTACACGGCGGCCGGCAACCCACCAGGCGTTTGGATCGGCAAGGGCGCGGAACTCGTCGGCGGCAAGGTCGGCACCACGGCCTCCAGCAAAACCGTCCGCGCACTCATCAACGAACGACGCAACCCGTCCAACGGCCAATACCTCGGAGACATCAAAATGAGCGAAGGCGACAACGGGGAAGCGCCGGTCGCCGGCTTCGACCTGACCACACGCCAGCCGAAAAGCATCAGCATCCTCTGGGCGTTCGGAGACAAGGAAACCAGGGACGGCATCGACGAGTGCATGCGCAAGGCCGCGGAAATGACCATCGACTATTTCGAAAACGAGTATGCGACGACCCGCGCCGGACAAGGAGGCGTCGCCAGCGTCGCGGCCGACGGCGTGGCCGGTTTCGCGTTCGACCACTACGACAGTCGTGACGGCGACCCGCAGCCACACAAGCACCTCGTCATCAGCAACCGCGTGCGCCGCTCGTCCGACAAGATGTGGACCGCATTGGACGGCCGAAAGATCTACGCCAGCATGGTCGAGATCAGCGAAGTGCATGAGAACCTGCTGCAGGACCTGCTCACCGAACGGTTCAGCTGGTCATGGACCCTCAAACAGGACACCAACACCAAAGCCATGGTCAACGAGGTCGAAGGCGTTCCACAGGAACTCATCAACGCGTTCAGTGGCCGGCATGCGGAAATCGCCAAGGAAGTCGAAAGAAAAATCAAAGAGGAGGAACAGCAAACCGGCAAGGAAGTCGGACCACGACGCAAGGCGCAGATCGACTTGGAAGTCTGGAAGAACACCCGCAAGGCGAAGCCAGAGATCCAACCATCCCTGAAAGCGAAACGCGACCACTGGTTCCGGAAACTCGGCGAAGTCGCTCCCGGCATCCAGATCGACCAGATGCTCAAAGACGTCAACTCACACAAGACCGGCATCATGCATGTGGACGCGGAATGCGAGGACGACATCGCACGACTCCTGCTCGGCCAGCTCGCAGACCTCACCAAGCTCGCAGGAGGCGGCGACGAATATCTGGACCGTCAGGCACGCGCCGCCATCCAGAAAACAGTCAACGCGCACACCGTATGGAAACGCACCAACGTGCGCGCCGAAGCCGAACGTCTCCTGCGTGAGGTGCGCATCGACCCCGCACAGCGCATCATCGTCGCGAACAAGATCGCCGACAGGGCGCTCGGCCAATGCGTCAAACTCACACCGGACCGGTACAAACTCCCGGACGGCGCGTTGGACGATCTGAGCATCGCCACACGCCAGGGGCAAAGCGTGTTCGAGGACGCCGACCTCGAACAGTACACGACGACCGACGTGCTCGAAGCCGAACAGTACATGATCGCCAGTCTCGACAAAACCACCGGAATCGGATACAAGCCGGGGGAAGGCAACCGATGGCTCGACCAGTGGAACGAGCGGATGAAAGCACAAGGCGGCTATCCGCTCGCACCCGACCAGCAGCGTGCGGCCGCATACGCGTTGGAGAACCCCCGCCTGGTCAGCAGCATCATCGGACCGGCAGGCACAGGCAAGACCACCACCATGAAAGCGGTCGCGCAAGCATGGCAGGCCAAATACGGTGCCGACAGCGTCATCGGCCTGGCGACCAGCGCCAGGGCGGTGGGTGAGCTCAAAGACAGCATCGGATGCGAAAGCATGACCATCGCTATGCTCCTGACCCTCAACAATCCCGAACGGATCAAAGCCGAGATCCAACAGGAAGGCAGACTCCAACAACAGTTGAGGAACGCGTCCAACCCGTTGGAACGATTGTTCATCCGCACCAGGATAGCGACCCGTCACATCACGGACTCGTCTACGATCCGGCCGAACCAGCTGATCATCGTGGACGAGGCGGGCATGACCGACACCAGGCTCCTGCAATGGATCACCAAACTCGCCGAATTCCATGGAGCCAAGGTCATCCTCACCGGCGACCCCAAACAGCTCGACTCCGTCTCCGGAGCCGGAGGCATGCTCGGCTACGCCGACCGGCACGGGAAATGCGAACGATTGACCAGCCTCTGGCGGTTCACCGGCAAAGCCGAGAAATGGGCGGACGATCCGGACGGTCCCGCTGCCCGACGACGTTGGGAAGGCGAGGCCGACGCGACGCTCCGGCTGCGTGAGGGCGGCGACCGGTTGGACGAGTCGAGCGTCGACGAATGCCGCCGACTCATCGACGAATACATGGAGCACGACCGCATCCACTGGGGCGAGGACGTCGACCTGGAGGAAGAGGCGTACCAGATGTGCATCAAATGGCAGGCGCTCGGCAAATCCACGCTTCTGCTCGCCGGCACGAACGCGCAGGTACGCGACATCAACCAACGGTTCATCCTCGAACGACGCGCGCAGGGAAGAAGCGAAAGCGATCCTGCCAAGCTCTGCCGTCTGCGCGACGGACTCGACGTCGGAACCGGAGACCAGATCGTCTGCCGAACCAATTCGAGAAGCGTGCGCGACCAGATCGGCCGGCCCATCGAAAACGGCATGACGTTCAAAATCATCTCCACCGGCAAAGCGGGCGCGAGATGCGTGAACCTCGCGGACGGCGTCGAATGCAGAATCCCGAACGACTGGCTCAAGGAAGCATGCGAAGCCGGATACGCTGCCACCGTCCACCGCAGCCAGGGCATGACCGTGGACCGGTGCGCCGCGGTGTTCCCATCCGACGAGAACATGGCATGCAACCTGCAATACGTCGCGGGCTCGCGTGGCAAGGAGGAAAACCATTTCCTGTTCGGCTGCAAAAGCGAAGAGGACCGTCATATCGACCACATGCTCACCGGCGCGGAAGAAGACCCGAGGAAAATCGCCATGAGCCGCATGCTCGACTCGCTATTGACCCACACGGAGACCATGACCGCGACCGAAACCATGGAACAGGAATACAAGGACCGGTACGATCTCCACCGGCTGCTCCGCGAACACGATTACGCGGCCGGACTCATCGCCGGCCCCCACCTGCTCGCCATGCTCGGCAAGACGCACGACGCGAGGACCGTGGACAAGATCAAACGCAGTCCAAGCTTCGAATGGCTCCGTGGAGTCTGGTCCCGCGCCTACATGACCGACCCGAAGCGCGCCACCGCCATCATCAGCCAAAGCCTTGAGAAGAAGCCACGCAGGCTCACGGCGGAGAAGACCGAACATGCCGCCATCCACGCGGCACGCGGCATGATGCCCGCGGCCGGCACGGAAACAGGCGGCACGTTCACGCTCGACATGGACGCGCCATCCGACATGATCGAAACAGTCCGGCACATGATGGACGAGACCGGCATCCCATACCATGAGGAACCATCCCTGGACCCCGGCCGCAGCCGGTTCAGCATGGACGAGCGGTACACGCCGGCGGTCAAGGCCATGCTTGACGCGCATATACAGGCCCGGGACGATATCGACCAGTCCATGTTCCCCGAATGGGAAGCATTGCGCAAAACCGCACGCGGGATCATCAACGACGATCCCGACCTGAAAAAGAAAAACCGGCCCGTGGAACCCGACTGGGCGGCGACCATAGCGGGACGATTGAACGCCAACCTGTTGGACCGGGTCAACGGCAGCGTGCACGACGATTGGGTGGGTGGCATCCTGCCTCCCATACGCTCCCACAAGCATGACGCGGCCCTCGACCTGGTGCGGCAGAACGAACGGCTCATCGAAACCAGGATCGACAGCCTCAAACAGGAAGCGCGCCGAACCAAGCAGGCATGGGTCGGCCAGGTACTCGCCGCGGCCGGGGACTCCGACAAGCGGCTCCTGCGTGACGTCGTCGTCTACCGCGCCATGTGGAGTGTGGAGGACGCCGACAATCCGCTAGGGGAGAGGCCTCCCGCGGAAAGCGGCAGACAGGAACAGCATTGGGCCAACCTCAACGGCCGCATCAACCACACCAGCGGAGTGGTCAAGCCGCCCAAACCCACCCGGGAAGGGGCCCGCATCCCGGTCACGGCCAAGACTCCGATCGCGGAAAAGCCAATACGGAAAGCGCCGGTCGTCCATGTGGAGGGAAGGCTTCTGGACTCCGGCATTCCAATGGACACCAAACCCACGCCCGACGGGGACAGACTGCTCGGCCGATGCTCCCGGGACATCGGTTTCATCAGCCGTATGTCCGACATCGCGGACGAGGCGGCCCTCGACTTCATCCATGGCAGATACGATCCCGACGTCACCCTCGGCAGGATACGCGACGAGGTCGGCGGCATCGCCCAGGCATGCCGCGAGACGTTTGGCGAGGATTACAGCGACCATATCGACGAGGCCGCACAATCGGCACTTGACGCGCTGACCGATCCCATCAACGGCAGGATCGCCCGATTGGCCGACCACGGAACGGGAGAAGCGGAAATCATCGACGCGAACCGCAGGGACCGCATGCGACGATTGGAGGAATACTACATGGAACGGGCCGCCATGGACGCGGACGAACGCAGCCACGACACGTACTCACTGCTGCCACCGACCATCAGGCAAAGCCTCGACGCGCTCACCATGACATATGGAGGAACCGCCACGGACCTCATGGACGCGGAACCCATTCAGAACAAAAGAACCATGCAGCCCATGGACCATGACATGCCCACTTGGGACGAACTGCGGCAATGCTCGACGACCATCGAGGAATACTACGAAACGCATCCGTCCGACAGGCACGAGGACCGTCTTCCCGAGGATGTCGAGCAGAGTCTGCTCACGCTCGCGTCAATGTACGGCATGGGACGGGAAGCGGACCAGAAGGAACTCGAAACGATGCGAGAGACCCTCCATCGGCTTCCGATGGATGAATCGCATGTGGAACAGACAACGGAAAACAACAACGAAAGGACAGCGACATGGCAGGAATCCTCGAGACTCTCGTAGAATGGCTTGTCTCGGTAAGCCAATGGTTCAACGGATGGGACATCACCTTATTGGTGCCGGCGCTCATCATCCTCACGGTGATCGCCGGAGTGACCGGGCGGGCGGCCACCGGGCCGAGACTATGGATGCAACTCGCTTGGGGAACGGTGACCGTCATCCTCGGCCTGATCGAGGTCGCGATCATCTGGACCATCATCGCCCGCTACCTGCCGGTCGCCGACATGGGCACGCTCATCCAGAACGCGCTCCAACACAAGCCGCTGTTTGTTACAGAATAAGTGCAGAGGATGGGCGTGCGTGGCGGCGATGGGCATTGTCGGGAAAAGTCACCGCCATTCGTCAGTCTACTTCCTTTTCCTGTTCAGATCGTCGAACGACAATCCGATGCCGTACTGCCTGTCCGGCACCAGGCGCGCGTCGAACGTCTTGCCGGCCTTCGATTTCAGGCCGGACACTTTCGGACGCTTGCCTTCCAACGTGCGGCGGACCATGCTGTCGGTGAGCTTCTTGCCGAACTTCTCCGCGAAGATCTTGTAGCCGCATCCCTCGCTGAGCTTCCAGGCGCCGGTGTCATCCTTCATGCTCTTGTTCGACGAGCATTGCCAGATGCTGCCGGTCTTGACCACGGGTTTGCCGCAACGCGGGCAGGGGCCGAACGACTCGCGTTCGCCGGCCTGCTGCGCCAACTGTCGCAGGCTGTCGCGCTGGGTCATCTCCATGACACGGCCGGGCATCGCCGCGCAGGCCGTGCGGATCTCGTTCAGGAAGGACGTCTCGTCGCCCCTGCCATGTTCGATGTCGGCAAGGCTTTGCTCCCATTGCGCGGTGAGCTTCACATCCTTCAACTCGTCTACGGCGACGCCGACGAGCATCCGTCCGGCAGCGGTGCTGCGTATCTGCTTGCCCTTACGCTGCAGGTAGCCGCTTCTGACCAGGCTCTCGAGGATGCTGGCGCGGGTCGCGGGCGTGCCGATGCCTCCCGAATGGCTCGTGTCGTCATCCAAGGCGGCTTTCAGATCGCTGTCCGCGACGAAACGGCTCGCATGCTCCATGGCGGACAGCAGCGTGGCCTCCGTGAACGGTTTCGGTGGTGCGGACACGCCCTCGGCGAGGGAAGGTGAGCCGGACTGGGAGAGAGGTCCCTTCCCGAGGGAGTCCGGTATCCGATTCGCGGGCTTCTTCTCCGCGCCGTCCGTTTTCGACGTGTGCTCGATGGCGGTCCAACCCGCGTCGATGGTCACGTCGCTCGACGCGGACAACGCGACCCGTTCCGTGGAACCATCGGCATGACGTTCATCCAATGCCGCATCGACTTTCACCGTGTCGTGGACACGGTCCGTGGCGCAGGCGGCCCACATGCGCGTCAGGATCACGGTCATGACCTTGCGTTCCATGTCCGTCAGGTCATGCTGGAACACGTCGTAGGTGAGACGCCGCGTCGGAAGGATCGCGGTATGACCTTGGACCTTGTCGTCCGCGACGCACCGCATCGGGTCGAACCCGCCGGAGGAATACAGGTCGTGGATCGCGTCGACGGGCTTCTGATCCAGGAAACCCAACGCGTATTTCGGCTGCAGCAGTTCCTTCAACCCGTCCACGTCATCATGGGTGACGTATTTGGAATCGGTGCGCGGATAGGTCGCTACCTTCATCTCGTACAAATGCTGCAGACAGTCCAGCGTCTGCTCGGCGGTCAGCCCGTGCCGGTCGCTCATGGCCTTCTGCAGTCCCGTCAGATCGAACAGGGTCGGCGGCTTCGCATGCTCGCGGCGCCGTCTTACCTCCAGAACATCGACGGCCAGTCCCTTGGCGTCGGCCAGCACGCGGTCGGCCGACGCCCGGTCCTCGATCTTCCCGCTTTCAAGCGTCCACCCGTCCATCGGCACGACGAGACGCCAGAACGGAGTCGGCTTGTGTGATTCGATCGCGAGATCACGTTGGACGACCATGTTCAACGTGGGTGTGCGCACTCGTCCGAGCGACAGACTGCGATGCCAGGCGAGCGTATGGGCGCGCGACGCGTTCATGCCGACCAGCCAGTCGGCTTTCGCCCTGGCGTCCGCCGCGTCGGCCAGACCATCGTAATCGGATTCCGGACGCATCCTTTTCCACGCGTCGCGGATCGCCTGCTCGTCCAATGACGCGACCCACAGGCGCAGTGAAGGTTTGGAGACCTTCGAGGCCATGAGGACACGTCGGAATATGGCCTCGCCCTCACGGTCCGGATCGCACGCGTTGACCAGCTCGGTCACCTTGTCGGAACGAAGCAGTTCGGAGAGGGAACGGTATCGTTGCACCGCGCCCTTCGCACCGCTCAAACGCCAACGCCATGATTTCGGATCGATGGGAAGGGACTCCATCGTCCACTTACGCGCTGACCAAGGCATGTCCGTGTATTCCTCCGGATCCGACAATTCCACCAGATGGCCCTGCGCCCATGAGATGAGCGTCTCTCCGGCCGAAACATACCCATCACCCTGCCGCACATCGCCCAACGCCTGCGCGATGGCGAAAGCCACGGAACGTTTCTCAGCGATCACAAGACGCACTTCAATTCCTTCCCGATATCGAATGGTGCGTCCCTTTCACACGCATCCCAACCGATATCGGTTTTTCATCCTCGAAAAAAATATCGGCGGCGAAAAAACCGGGGGCATGTGAACGGGAGGAAGACGGGATGGGCCCGTCGGAAAGGAAACCATCATGGTCGACGTAAGCCAACGGTCGGAACTGTCCCTCCTGGACCGCGACGCTCTCGCACGCGCCGTCGGGAGCATCCTCGACCGGCATGAGGAGATCCAGGACTGGACCATCCTCTACACGCAACGGGAACTCGGCATGAGATATCCGGGCATCGACTTCTCCACCGCGTCCACACTCGCGAAGATCGCCACCGATCCCGGACTGTCCAAGGAATTCGACCAATCACTCACCGCCGACGCCATCGAACGCATGCGGGCCGTCCCGCTGCCGGACCGTCCGGAACAACGGTCGGACGCTGGGCTTCCCATGCCGGACCCCGGCATCGACCCGAACTCCGGCAACGGTCCCATGGGTCCCGGAATCGGAATGTGACGGAAAGGAGACACGTATGAACGCAATAGCAAGTGGAGTCATAACCGCGACTGTGGACGGCATCGCCGTACGGTTATCGGATCTCGCCCGGAAAAACGAGATCAAAGGCACAATCAAAATCGGCGACGAATGCTACCAGCTCGGAGAACCATCCATCCTTCCCGATGGATACGAACGATTCCGTTGGGTGACCGAAGACCAGTTCGAATCCTTGCTTCCACCAGGAATCAACCAGGACCGGTACATCACCATAACCAACACGATCCCCAGCGACGAAGCCGTCGAGGAATGGTACACGAACTGGAACGACCCCGAATATTGGAGCATGGCCGCGGAAAAAACATTGGAGCACGGCAAACGTGACGGTGCCTATCGAACCATCCGCAACGATGATCCGGAAACCGCCGCCAGCGTGCGTGCCCTCGCCGCATCGCAGATAGCCGTCGAACTGGTGAACTGGGGAGACTGGATCGAACGCACGCCGGAGAACATCGGACTGCTGCACGACATCGTCGATACCGTTCATGACATGGGCCCGGAAAGCGACCTCGGATTGGACAAGAATGCAGCCGACCAACTCATATGGGGAAACCGTGTGCCGATCCTGAAAAGCGTCGGCGTCCACGCCGACACCATGCCGGCCGATCTTGTCGACCGTGTCTGCGCCATGGACGAACACGCCTCCGCCGAACAGGCGAAATCATTCGGCAAGTGGTGGATCGACGCTGACACGGATCCAAAGCTCCAGAACTACGAGCTCCAAGGCTACGGACAACCGATTTCCCATTCCGATTCATGCTCCGGACAACCATCCTACGAACCGTATGTCTACGGACTATCAGCTCCCTATTCCGATTTATACGTCGACCAGCCAACCATCCCGGACCCGGATCCTGGCATCGACCCGGCCGCCAGCGCGAATCCCATAAATCCCGGAATCGGAATGTGACGGGAAGGAGTCTCGTATGACTGCGAGAGCATACCCCTACAAAAAGAACGCCATACTCACTATCCGTGAATACGAGAACTCGGTGGGGATGCCCGAAGAGGAACGCGTCACCTATCTCGACCTTCGTGGTGGACCGCACCTGAAAGTCGGAGACGATAAAGCCGCGGACGGATTGCCGATTATCGCCGGGATCAAACCAGACGGCAGAGGCAACTACGAACTGAATGAAATCGAGACCAACATGGTTCTGAGCATCTACGGAAAACGGAATTTCGGCCGCTACTTCAACATGCTATGTGAACCGGGTTCGCTCATATACATAAGCAAGGAAAAAGCCAAGAGCTAGAGCGCCTATCCAAACTCCAATTGCTTGGGGACTACTCAAACCTTGACTTCAACACTATTATACGCCGCCCGGAATGCCTTGTCAACCAATCATCCACCGGCTTCCGTGGACCCGAAACGGAAGCAAGGGAAGCGCGCGTATCAAGCAAGGCCACCTCGGCCGAGATCGAAAAGGAGACGAACATGGAAAACCCGACCTTGGAACAGATGGAAGCATGGCGCGACCAGGCGACCGAACGGTTATCGCTCTTCGCACGAAGCAACGCCATCGAAGAGCCGATCGGAATCGGCGAGGAATGCTACCAGCTCGGAGAGGACTGCTACAAGCCCGACAGGTACGACCAATTCCGCTGGGTCACCGAAGACCAGTTCGACTCGGTCCTCCCACCGGGAATCGAACACGACCGGTACATCGCCATGACGAACATGACCGGCTTCGACGACGAGATCAAGGAATGGTCCGCGAACTGGAACGACCCCGGATACTGGCATGATGCCGCGGCCGATGCCTTATGGTCCAGCAACGACGGCGCCTATTGGACCACCCGCGACGAAGACCCGTCGGACGCCGTCATGGCGCGCGCCACCGCCGCATCGCAGATCGCCCTTGAACTGGACGCCGATAATCTCATCGAACGCACGCCGGAGAACATCGGACTGCTGCACGACATCGTCGATACCGTCCACGGCATGGACCCGGAAAGCGACCTCGGATACTACCGCGCCTACCCGTCCGAAACCGCCCGCGAAACCGTCGGAGAGCATCTCACCGATGGCGAGATCGCGGAGAAAACCATGTACGGCGGATGGAACCCCGACAGGGACCGGTATCTGAGGGTCAACAAGGACGGCGACTGGGTAGGCATGGACCAGACCACCGCGGACCGGCTCGTATGGGACAACCGTACGCCGATCCTGGAAAGCGTCGGCGCATACGCGGACGACATGCCGGCCGACCTCACTGACCGCGTCTGCGTAATGGACGAACGATCCTCCGCCGCACGCGTGAAAGCGCCGGACCCGTGGACCGGCGTCGACCCGGACGCCTTGTTCCAAGCCAGCGGGCCGACCATTCCCAATCCGGATCCCGGCATCGACCCGAACTCCGGCAACGGTCCCATGGATTCCGGAATCGGAATGTGAGAACCAACCATGTCATCCATCGATATGGAACGGTTCCGCAATGACATCAACCGGTACCGGAACAAAACCGGCATGCCTTGGGCCGCATTGGCCGAAAAAGCAGGCGTGAGCCCGGCGATGTTCACCCGCATCAAAAAAGGCTCGGCCGTCACCCTCGAGGCATTCGCGCAACTGTGCTCCTCATTCCAACTCAATCCCATCGACTACATGCCGGAACTCCAAACAAAACTAACGAAGGAACAACCAATGGAAGACGTGAAAAGACTCAGCATCGACGGCAAGGACTTCACCATCGAGGACGTGGAACTGCGATCCGGCCCGGCCTGGGCGAACGGTCCGAGACGGATCGACGCGGAACTACCCGACGGGCAGGTCCTCGGCAGCATCGTGGCATCGGACGGCGAATGGCTCTGGCGCCTCGCCGGAGAGAAATGGAACCATACGGAACCGGCCGAAGGCCCCATCGCCGAATACATCGGCCATGAACCGAACCGCCTCTCGGCCATCAGAAGCCTATTGCAGGCCATCGATGACCGGTATTCCACCACAGCGGCCGACGACCCATGGGCATCCATGCCGGATGCTCCCTCCACCACCATGCCGGATGCCGTCAGCCAGACCCAACCGGCACAGGTCGGGGATCCCTGGGCCTCGGCCTTCCCGGACGCGAACGCCCTGCCCGACCCGGATCCAGGCATCGACCAAGGCGCCATGCCCGCCACAGGACCCGGGATCGGAATGTGAAAGGAGACGGACATCATGCGTGACGACAAGACCGGAACGGACGAGGAACTGAACACACCCGACACGGCGAGAACCATTCCAACACGAAGGAGGAAGGAACCCGAGCCTCCGGCGACGGACGAGTGGCGTCCACCCGCATCGCTGAACCCCTGGGCTCGCGCGTTCGACGGCGACAGCCTGCCGGACGAACCGTACATGGGAAGCAACAAAAAACCGAAACAACTCTCCGACATGCTCCCAGACCCCGATCCGGCTCGGATCGTCGAAGAGGTCGAACGGCCGCAGACCACGCCGGAAACCATGCGATGAACACGAAAGGAAACGAACATGACGAACAATGATGAGAACACGAGCCGGCAGGCGGAATCCCTCTGGCGGTCGGACGACTGGGGCGACCTGCGGTGGGCGCGCAAGCACTCCACCCCACAGCAGATCGCACGGCATCTGCTCGACCCGCAATGGCGGAACCGCGACTACAACGCGTTGGACGAACTCGTGGAAATGACCCACGATGCGGACCTTTCCAGCCTCGACGAGGACGATCTGGAAACCCTCGCGGCCAGCGGACTGCCGGAACTCCGACAGGCGATCATCCGCTATGCCGGCACGCCGGCGCGACTGCTCGAGGACATGGCCCGCACCGAAAGCAACACGAGACTATTGCAGATGCTCGTCGAATCAGGCAAACTCAGCCAGAACACCATCGACCTGTGCTGCTGGAACCAGACGGACAGCCGACTGGCGGCAAGCATGCTGACGAAAGCCTCGGACGACCTGCTCCACCGTCTCAGCGGCCGCGACTGGTGGCCATCCAGGAAGAACGCCGTCGAATCCGGCAGACTCGACCGCAAGGACCTGGACGACATGATCGAAACGGAGAACCACCCGGACGTGGTCTCCGCCCTGATCGGCACAGGCGAATTCGACATGGACAGCGAAGTCAACGCCATCAGACGAGTCATCACCTCACCCGGCCTCCTCACGGCATACACCAATCCGATGAACCGCAGATACAGCCTCGACCAGTCCCGGCAGGAAGTCGTCCGACAGGCCGCACGAACCATGCTGGAGCACGCCCCCGTGGGAATGATCCTCAGCATGCCCGACGACGATGACGAGAACTGGCGCACGCTCATCGACACGGCGGCGACGGAATACGTCGACGAGATCAGTCCGAACATGCTCGCCCTCATAGTCCAGTCGGAGGGTAACGACCAGGCCAAAGCCATCCTCGGCGAACGCCTCGGGAAAGACAAAGACATGTCGTCCGGAGCCGACGAGGACCAGACGCCGACGGCGTCCCCTGGAACCGACGGAACATACGGATTCAACCTGCGGCTGCTCGGACGACTCAAGGACGACGTCGACTACTTCCTCGGACCATCCCATGCGGAGAAATACCTGTGGGCCGGCAGCGTGGACGCGCAGATCGCGAAACTCCGCGAGATCGACGGGACCATCAGGCCGGAAGACCGTCCCGAATGGTTCACCACCGAATGGATCGATCAAACCGAACGGGAGATGAAGACACCGGCGGACGGCGGGATCGAAGACGCCCTCAACGCCGCGTTGTCCGGCCAGTACGCCGCGTTCGAGAACGCGATCATCGGATACATCGACACGCACGACCCGGACGCGGGGGCCAACGAGAACGGCGCGAGCCAGTTCGCCGGATACAAGGTCACCGACCGCGTCGGAAACGGCGCGCCCATGTCCTACCGGCTCGACTGGTTCGACGACGAGGGTCTGGTCCACGAAGGCCCCAAGGTCACGGTGAAGGAACTCGTACAGATGAGGGAGGGCATCTTCGACAGCCCGGACTCCTGGGACTCCTTCGGCACGACGCCTTCCACACGCGCCGCCGCGAAGGCCGCCGAACCCGTGGAAAGCAAAGGACCGCAGATCGTGTTCGCATCGCTGTCTTCAGACCACGGCATGCCGGAAGGAGCTGTGAACCTCCTGGACGACGACGCGGCGCAACAGGTCTCGAACATCCTCTCCGACGCCGAAAAGACCATGGTGGCGCAGACCAGCCCGTCCGATGATGAGCGGGAGCAGCGTCGCGGGAACATCAACAGACTATTGGACGTGCTGCCCGTCACCATGGTCACGAGCAACGGAAGCCACCAGGTGGACGCCGACGAGATCATGGCCGCCACCGACCGGACGGAACGACACGACGCCACCGCAGTCGGAACCGAAGAGCCGGAAATATCCGACACGGCCACGCACCCGGATATGGTGGCGGAACCTTTCGACTGGAACGCGGTGGACGCCCTCAACGCCGGCATCCGCGACTGGTACGTCCACGAATTCCCCGGCGACCCGGAGGGAGAGCATATCGACCCGCAGGCCACGTTCCAAGAGGCCGTCGAATCATTCCCCAAGGGCGACGGCCATGACTTCTACGCGACCACCGGAGCGACGGACTCCATCGTACGTGAACGCGTGTTCGAGGAACTGTCCAAACGCCTCGACTGCGAATATTCGGACATCTACGACGCGTGGCTGCACCGCAAGAGCCTCGACCCGACCCTGCTCGGCACGAAAAGCGCGCGCATGCGCCACGACATCGAGGACATGCTCGGCGGCGACGCCGAATCGTTCACCACAGTGGACGCCATCGCCGACCGCATGGCCTCCGACCCGCATCTGAGGGCCATCATCCGCGAAGCCGACAAATCCACCGCCATCGGCAGCCATGATTTCGAAACGGGCCTCAAAGACGCCATCGGAGACCAGCCACGAATCGAACGTCTCATGGACGACGGCCGGCTTGCGGACCTGATCTACGACATGGTTCACGACGAGCACCGGTTCGACGCGTCCGGCCACGCCGTCACCGTAACGGCCGAAACCCTGTGGACGCCGGATGAGTTCCAATCGATGATGGAACTCATCACCCGGGTGTCCGACCGTCTCGCCGACGACACGAACGTCCAGGCCATCATGGGGGAGACGACGTCGGCGGAGGAGGAGGCGGAAGCCGGATTGGGACAGCTGATCGACGATGAGATCGACATCGTCTCGCATGATGATCCCGACATGGCGCGCGCGGCCGAAGACGAATACGTGGCGGACGGACGGTTCGCCCAGACCGTGTACCGCAGACTTGCGAACATCCGATCCGAACGGTCGGAAACGGAGGATAACGACACCGAGACCGCCGAGACGGACGATATGGGGAAGACGCCGACGGTGGCCACAGACTCCGACGCTCCGGACGTCACAGGCTACGACATGGAGGAAACCGTCGAACGCCTGAACCGCATCCGGACCGGAGATGACGATCCTATCGCGAAGGCCCACGCCGTCAACGCCGTGAGCGACATCGTCGCCGCGGACTCCGCGACGAACGCCCTGATAACGAACCCCGGCAACGACAAGAAGGCCGTGCTGGACGAAGGCCGACTGCGCGCCGTCGTCACCACGGCGCTCACGTCCATGACGGTCGGAGAATCCGACGGCTTCGCGGAAGCCATCAGCGGCCCCGATGCGGCCGACCAGATCGCCGGGCAGGTCTACGACCTCGTCGCCGGCAACAGACGCTATGACATCGACGGACTTGTGGCATACCTGGCGTCCGACGATGATTCCGCAACCGCGGAAACCTTGGAGGACAGACCGGAGAACATGCCCGTCGAATCCGAATCCACGGACGACACCCATGCCGAGACCGGAACGGATGAGGTGTCCGACGACGAGCCCGACGTGGATTTCGGTTCCCCGGAACGCGAGCTCGCGGCGGAGATCGTCATGCAGGAGGGTGGCACGCGCCAGGAGGTCCGCGAGCACTTCTCCGACGCGGAACTCGACCGGATCGCTCGCGACGAGATGGACGCCGAGACACCGGACGACGCCGGAACGGAAAACGATGTGGCGGACACGGCCGACGACCTTAGTCCCGAGGACAAGGAACGCATCGCCGGGAAGGTCAGACTGTTCGGCATCAAGGTCGGACAGTTCGAGGTCGCCCGCCTCCTGAGACGCGGTGCGACCTTGATGCAGATCGCGGACATCGCCGACAGCTACGACCGGAACCGTCGCGTCGGCATGGACCGCGACGAGGCCAGGGCCGCCGCCGAACGCGAACACGGATATACGGGCGAAAAGCCCAGGACGGAAGTGGAAGCCTCCACTGCCGACACTGGCACGGACCCCGACATGGCGCCCGCGCAGAAGGAACCAGAACCGGATGCCACGGAGGAGAAGGATGCTTCCGCCGGCGAAGATGTGGCGGCGCCGGAGGATGTTCCGGAGTCCGGGCGACGGGATGAGCCGGTCCGGACGACGGTCGCGGCCACCGTCGAAGCGGAACAACTCGCCTTCGATTTCGACGGCATGCCGACGGAACTTGACTCCCGACAAAATCGGGGGGAAAATTATAGCCAAACGAAATTAGATACGTTGTCTAATTCGGGTTCTTCCCACGAAACGGAAGAAAACGATGCGAGGAAGGAGACGACCCGAAATGACGGTCAAATACTGCCCGTACCAGGGGATCAAGAAGATGAGGTACCTGTTCATGGCGGAGCATCTGCCGGAGCAGCTCAAGGAACTCAAGAGGCAGGGGATGCCGGCGTTGGACGCCTACATGGACCAGGTCCAGAAGGACTACGGCCGGACGATCACCGAGTACGTCAACCATTGGGACAAGACGCACCAGCACCTCAAGCAGCCGGGCAACTGGGATCCGTGGTTCAAGGGACTCAAGATGGCGGAGCATCAGGCCGAGGAGATCGCCATCAGGAACGTGATCGAAGCCCTCTGACCCACATCGACCGCGGTCTGCTCGACCCGGACCTGCAGGCCACGGGATCCAGTCTCGAACGTGCGCGTGCGAACGTGCACGCCATCGAGGTGCTGCGCGACCTCGACGACAGCGGCCGCGAACCCACCGAGGACGACATCCGCGCCCTCGCCGCGTACGCGGGATGGGGAGGCGCCCAGAAGGCATTCGAGGAGGACGGCGCCGATCCGGCATGGAGCGGAATCAACACGCGTCTGCGCGAACTGCTCACCGACGCCGAATACGCTGACGCGCGCAGCAGCACGCTCACCGCCTTCTATACGCCAAGGCCCGTCGCGGACGCGATGTGGCAGGCGCTCGGCAAGGCCGGTTTCGGCCGGGATCCGAAGCACCCGGACATGGTGCTGGAACCCGGCTGCGGAACCGGCAACTTCATCCGATCCACCCCGGACGGATCCTCCTACGCGTTCACCGGCATCGAAGCCGACCCGATCAGCGCCGGCATCGCACGCTACCTGTGCCCGGACGACGACATCATCAACAACAGGATGGAACGGACCGGCCTGCCCACGGACGCGTTCGACCTCGCGATAGGCAACGTGCCATACAGCGACGCGATCAGGATAGACGGCACCGTCATCCACGACTGGTTCATCCAACACAGTCTCGACACGGTGCGCCCCGGCGGCCTCGTCGCCGTGCTCACCAGCCGGTACACGCTCGACAAGAACACGTCGAACATGCGCCGCGAACTCTCCCGCAGGGCCGAACTCGTCGCCGCATGCCGTCTGCCCAGGGAAACGTTCGACAGGCAGGCCGGCACCGAAGTGGTCTCCGACATCCTGATCCTGCGCAAACGCGACGAGCCGTTGGCCGACACGTCCGCCGAATGGGAGGACACCACCGAATTCCGGGACGGCGTCACCGCCAACAGGCTGTTCGTCGACCATCCCGAATACGTCGCCGGAACCATGACCATCGGCTCGGGACCATTCGGCCCGCAGATCGACGTCACTGGAACCAGCGACATCACCCGGTTGGGCGGACAGGTCGAACGCATCCTCACCAGCCAGCTCGAAGAGTACGGCATCGGCCTGCACGATAGGCTCGGCGAACGCACCAACGAGCCGATCGTCGCTCCCGACAGGACCGTGCAAAAGGCCATGCGGTACACGGTCGACGGCAACGACCACATCTGGTATGGCGACATGGACGGCCAGCTCGTTCCCGCGCACTCCCGCGTCAGAAAAGGCGGGGACGCGCGCATGGCGGACATGCTGCGCCTGCGCGACCAGACCGAACGACTGCTCGCCATCGAACGCGACCCGAACACCGCCGACACCACCGTAGCCCAAAGCATCAGGGACCTCGACGAGGCGTACGACCGGTTTGTCGCATCCTGGGGCAGGCTCAACTCCAAAGAGAACCTGCGCGTGTTCGATCCGAACAACTCCGATCCGAGCCTCAACCAGCTCTACACGTTGGAAAAGACCGGGCCGGACGGTTTCGAAGCCAAAGGAGACATGCTCTCCAAGAGGGTCGTCACACCGGTGCCTCCAATGCCGGAACACGTGCGGGAACCCGTCGACGCGATGGCCATCAGCCTCGACCGCGAAGGCTACGTGGACCTCGACCTCATCGGCCGGCTGCTCGGCACCAGGGATGACCTCGAAACCATCGACAGGCTCGGCGATCTCATCGTCACCGACCCGGACAACGGCACACCGCTGCCGGCGGACGAATACCTGTCCGGCGACGTGGGCGGCAAACTCGACCACGTCGACGAGCTGTTACACGCTATGGTCGGCCAGCCCGAACGGACACGCATCCGGCAATGGCTCGCCGACAACGATCTTCAGGACATGACGCCGCCGGCATCCGTGGAAGGTTGCCGTAGGGAACTCGTCCAGACGGGAGCATGGCAGAGCGCCACCGATCCGATCCACGCGCGCAAATCCGTGGCCGAAGCCCCCTGGTTCTCCAACGTGCTCAAAGAACACGGACGCGGACAGAGAAGAGCCTTCGCCAGCATGTTCCTGGATGACTGCAAACCCGGCGTCGACCTGCTCGAAAAGAACTGGAACGCCCAACGGCCCCAAGGAAACAATCTGTTCGACACGATCTTCGACAGCGGCTGGTCAAGCGACGACGAGGGAGCATCCAGCAGCGCCATGCGCATGCTGTACAAGGCCGTCACGGCCGACCCCAAAGCCATCGACGACAGGACCATAGCCACGATCCTCAACACCAGCGGCTTCAAAAGCGGACCGGTACGCGACGCCTTGCGCAAAGTCACCGATCCAAGCCTGTGGGAGGTGGAGGACCACGGCTACTACAAGGAAACCAAGTGCGACTACCTCGCCTTGGCCAAGGAACTGCGTGCCCATCCGGAAACCTGCGAATACTTGTACGCGGCCGACGTGGACCGACTGGCCCACCCAACCATCGAGAAACGGTACGGACGCTACAATTCATGGAACCAGAAGACGTTCAAACCGTTGGACGAGATGGTCGACATGGAAGGCCTGGAACAGTGGAGGAGCAGGCGGAACGCGTGGATGCGCGCCCACCCGGACGAACCGGCCGACATGGACCGGTTGAAGAGCCTGCAATCCCTGCGCGAACGGCTCGCGCAGGCGCTGCCCGCCCGGCTCACCCACGACGACATCACCGCGAAGCTCGGCTCCGCGTGGATCCCGACCGGAGTGATCCGCGACTTCATGATCGACACGTTCGGACTCAACACCCAACCCAACATCACCGACGGCGGTATGAGGAGCCTTACGGTCAGCCACGACGAAACGACCGGCAACTGGCAGGTCAACGCGTCGCTCGCCTCGAAACTCGACGAGGAAACCATCCGCAAATACGGTCTGGGCACCGGAGCGGGACGCAACCCGTTCGAGATCGTGTCCGGAGCGCTCAACTCCACGACCAGCAACCTCACCAAACCCGATCCGAACGACCCGACCGGCAAGAAAAGGGTCAGGGACCCGCAGGCCACCGCATTGCTGTACCAGAAGCGCCACACCATCGAACAGGCGTTCACCGAATGGGTGTGGGCCGACCCGGCGCGCACACGCATGCTGGAAGACGTGTACAACGAACGGTTCAACCGCATCCACCCGCGTGAATACGACGGCTCCTACCTCACCTTCCCCGGCATCAGCGCCGACATCGACCTGTATCCGCACCAGCGCAAAGCCGTCGCGAGGATCCTGCAATCCGAAGAAGGCACGCTCGTCGCGCACGTCGTCGGCGCCGGCAAGACGTTCACCGGCGTCGCCGCATGCCATGAGGCGAAACGTCTCGGTCGGGCCTCCAAGCCGATGATCGTCGTGCCGAACCATCTGACCGAACAATGGGCGAAGGACTATCTGACGCTCTACCCGGACGCGAACATACTCTCCATGACGGAAGCCGACGGCACCGGCAAGGGCGCGGCACGCTTCTGGGCGAAGGTCGCGGCCGGAGACTGGGACGCGGTCATCGTCCGGCAGGACACGTTCCAACGCATGCACGTCAGTCCCGAACGCCGTGAGAATTACTTCTCACGGCGCAAGGCCGAAATGCTCAAAAGCATCGAGACCGCGAAATTGGACGGCAACGACTTCTCCGCGAAGAATCTGAAGGACGAGATCGGCAAAATGGAGAAGAGCCTCAACCGGACCGTCAAACAGGCAGAGAAGGACCGCATGCGCGTCGACGGGAAGCTCCAGGCGTTGCGCGGCGGCGAGGACAACAAGGAATGGATCGACTTCGAAGACCTCGGCGTGGACATGCTTTTCGTCGACGAGGCGCACCAGTTCAAGAACCTCGCCATCGCAACCACGATCAGCGTGCCCGGCGTGGACGTGGCCGCCGCGCAGAAATGCGAGGACCTGTTCGACAAGTGCGAATACCTGCGCGAGGCGGGACATGGCAGCAACATCGTATTCGCGACCGGCACGCCGGTATCCAACTCCATGGCCGAACTGTACAACATGCAACGCTACCTCGCCCCCGACCTGCTCAAAGCCCAGGGCGTGGAGGCGTTCACCAGTTGGGCCAACACGTACGGCAGCATCGTCGAAAGCGTCGAGGTCAAACCGGAAGGCAGCGGATACCAGATCAAACAACGGTTCGCGAAATTTCATAACCTTCCCGAGCTGATGAGCACGTTCCACGACTACGCGGACCTGCTGACCGCCGACAAGCTCGACCTCGACGTGCCGGACTGTGAAGTGGTATCCGTCGCGGTCGAGGCCACCGAAGCGCAGAAACAAGCCGTCGACGCGCTGGTGGAACGGGCCGAACTGGTTCGCGACGGAGCCGTGGACCCGTCGGACGACAACATGCTCAACATCACGAACGACGGCAGGAAGGTCAGTCTCGATCCGAAACTGCTCGACGTGTCCGATCCGGACATCCAGCCCATGGAAGGCGGCAAGGTGCAGGTCTGCGCCGAGAAGATCCACGAGATCTGGCAGGAGCATGCCGAAGAAAAGGCCACACAGCTCGTGTTCTGCGACTCGTCGACCACGGCATCCGGCAAGTGGAACATCCAATCCGATCTGAAACGACGGCTCGTCGACCTGGGAATTCCGGCAGACGAAATCATGTTCGCCGCACAGGAAAAGGATCCACAGAAGAAACAGGCCCTGTTCGAAAAGGTCCGCAAGGGCGAGGTGCGCGTGCTCATCGGTTCGACCGGCACCCTGGGCACCGGTACGAACGTGCAGGACAGGCTCTTCGCCATCCACGACCTCGACTGCCCTTGGAAGCCCGCCGAACTCGAACAACGCCAGGGCCGAGTCCGCAGGCAGGGCAACATGTTCGACAACGTGCAGGACTACCGGTACGTCACCGTCGGCACGTTCGACAGCTACATGTTCCAGACGGTCGAGCGCAAGGCGCGGTTCATCAGCCAGATCATGAGCTCCGGCTCGCCATCACGCGAAGCGTCCGACGTGGACGCCACGGTGCTCAGCCTCGCAGACATGAAAGCCATCGCCACAGGAGATCCGAACATCGCCAAACGCATGGAACTCGAGAACCAGCTCACCCAGATGAAACTGCTCAAACGCGCCCACGCGGACCAGCAGAGATCGATCCGGTTCAAGATCGACATGCAACTGCAGCCGACCGTGGACCATCTCGAAAGACTCCACGGCGAGGCGTTGGACGACGAGCCGAAATTCCGCAGGGCCGCTGATATCCGCGGACAGCATCTCACCCGGGGAATATGCGGACTCGATCTCGGCGACGGTCCGATCGCGGACCGCAGGCAGGCCATCCACGACCTCACCGGCATCGCGCGCAGGCTCGACCACGGGCAGACGATGGAAGTCGGCGAATACTGCGGGATGACCGTCATGGTCGCGTCGAAGAACATGGCCGTCAAAGGCCTCAACGTGTACCGTCCGTTCGTCGGATTGAAAGGCGAGCATGAGCATTGGGCCGGCACCAGCATGCCCGACATCAACAACAGCGCCGACAACGTCATCAGACAGCTCGACCGGATCATCGCCAACAACACCGACACCGCGCAAAGCCTCGGCGTCAAACTCGACAAAGCGAAAGCCAGCCTGGAAAGCGCGTGGAACGCGTTGAACCAGCCATGGGAAGGCCAGAAGGAGTACGACGACCTCACCGACCAGATCGCAAAAATGAACCTGGAAATCAAGCACGGCCAGGACACGACGCCGGCCGGAGAGGACGGACAGGCCGATCTTGCCGAAGCCTCGTTCCACTCCGGCGAGCCGCAGGAACCCCAGGCCGCGCGCACGGCCGTAGAATCCAACCAATCTGTTCCGGCCACTTTCTCCGCGACAGTGGAGACGACCGGCGTTCCGATGCCCGATCCATGCGTCGACCCGTGCAACGGCGGCGCCGGCATGTCGGGACTGTGCATGTGACGTCCGCTCGGGCGGCATCCAGAGAAAAAGGACCGGGAAAGGGAGCCAATCCCTTCCGGTCCTTTTCCGATATCGGCATGCCCGCACGTGAACCGGATGGAACAAACAGAAAGGTATTTCCATCCAAAATGGCCGAAGCCGAGGAAATCCGATCACGGATAGAAACCATCAAAGACTTATCCGACCGTCTGGCCGAACAAGACCGGACGATCAAGGACCTGGAAGAGGAAATGCGGTCGGAGACGCCGGAACATCCATGGTCCTTCATGAAGATGCGCAGGAATAACCGGCTGCATGCGGAAATCGAAGACGAACAAACGTCGATGTCGCGCGACAGATACGATCTGAACTGTCTCACGGAACGACTGTTCGAAGACGTTAACATCATCGCCGACAAGGCAACCTCCACCAACTCCCTGGAACTGATCCTCGACCTGGTCGAACAATCCCTGGACACCGATCCGAATTACAGGGAAAACGTCAGGAAACAAGCCGGAGTGACCGATGGGATGTCATACATGCGTCTCGTTCCGCAAGACAATCCCAAAGGCATGCTGCCACCCACCCCATGGGGCAGGGACGCCGCCGAGGAGGCATACCGGCAGCATCAGGTACGGCAGATCGACCCACGGTTGAGGCTGTTGCGCACGCTCGCCACGGGAAGCTGCAAGGACCATGACACCCTGGAAACGAACGACTATCTCGCCCTGATGGATTTCAACGTGGGAGACCAGGTGACCATGGGACCGGGCTTGTCCACGACGGTCACCACCCCGCATTGGCTCGGAGGCGGGGGAATCCTGCTCATCATCGAGGGCGCCTCCCAAGGAGTGCCAATGGTCGGCAGCAGGGGAGATGTGCCCAACGAAAGCGAGGTGTTCCTCCCGGACCTACTGCACTGCACCGTTTTGGAAGAAACGACGGACGGCACCTATCTGGGCAAGAGATTCGAACGAATCTACCGGCTCGGCGTCGATTCGGAAGAGACTCCCGTTCCGAAGCGGGAACTTCTGGAATTCCCAAGCATCCAATCGAATGTTCCGCTGCCGGACCCGGCCATCGACCAGGACGCGACGGCCGGCGGACCGGACAATCCAGGACTTGAACCATGAGAACAAACGAAACAAGCGGAAACCGACGTAAGGCATCCGATGGCAGGGAAATCAGAGAATTCTGGACCCGGGCGAAACGGCACATAAGCCGGCGGGACTTCGAGAAACTCAGATCCGACGTCACCATCCGCCAATAGGACCGCACGGCGGAACCAATCAGACCGTTCCCTCTCTCCGACACCCATACGGGAGAAAGAGAGAGGGCAAGAAAAAACACAATAGAAAGCAAAAAGGAGAAGAACATGGCCGAAACCGCACAGACCATGACCGAATTCACTTACGCGCCCGGCGAGAAGAACATCGTCGGCGACCGTTTCAGCCCGAGTGTGATCATCTTCTGGCTCAAAACCTCCATCGCCGCGTCCAGCACGCGCGTGCAGTACAAGGCGCCGAACACCCTGTTCGGGCTGATCCCACTCGGCGCATCCACCAAGACCATCCCGCTACGCAACATCGCCAGCGTCGACACGAACACGAAATTCAACCTCGGCAGCCTCGTCTGGGGACTGATCTTCCTGTTCGTCGGCTTCGGCATGTTCAACTCCAACGCACTGGTCGCCATCGTGTGCCTGCTCATCGCCGTCGCGAACTTTGCGAACGTAATGAGCGCCACCCTGACATTCCACGATCCATCCGGCGGCGCGAACGCCATCACCGTGAGCATCCTCGAAAAGGACAAGCTCATGAGCCTCGCCCAAGAGATCCAGGCCCGCGTGTTCACGGACGCCGACCAGCTGCGTCATGAGGAAAGCATGCACATGGCCGAGAAACAGTACACCGCGCAAACCAACAGTGTGCTCATCCAACAGCAGATGCTCGCCAACCAGCAGGCACAAGCAGCGCAACAGGCTCCGGCACAGTCCGGGCAAAACCAGCCGGGCGAGTGACATCATCCGAAACGGCAACAGGAGCGAGGAAATTGAACCGCGCCTCCGATTGCTCGGACTGAAGAAATTCAGATTCGACGATCGGAGTCGCGGTTCTTTCATATGCGTGAGGTTCGAAGGAGACGCTGTGACGACGGATTCCGGCGTGAGGCGCTGGAGCTCATCAAGGCCGGAGCCGGCAAAGACACATACGACAACGACACCGAGTTCGCCCCGGCACGCCCGGTCGCCTGACGAGCTGGAAATGGACACGTGCTTCGTCTACCCGTACTCCAGCTGGCGGCGGGGAGACAACGGGAACAGGAACGGCGTGGTCCGACGCCAACTGCCCAAACGCTGCGAGATCCGGATGGATATGGTCAGGGAGCTGCGGGCGATCGTCGACGAGACGACAACCTCCCGATGCGCGTGCTGGACTACCGCACATCCTCCGAGGCGTTCGCCGACGAACCGCTAGAATCGCAGGACCAGCATGGGCGTTGCGCTTCTATTCAGAACTCGGGTGGATCGAGATGGGATGGAGCGTGTGATATATTTCAATTGACACGAGACATTTATTGGCTAGGAGTATCCACATGACTACCGTTGCGGCTGGCGTCAAGGCGATGCCGGCATACGTCCCTCCGAAGGATGGGAAACCTCGCAACCAAGTGGACGCCAAATGGATGAAGCTCGCGAAAGCATCCTCCAGGAAGAACAGGCGTGGACGGGCGCAGTGCGTTTCCGAATGATAAGCAGCAGGATCTGCGGACCGGACGACCAGCTCGCCGTCCGAAGATTCGTGTGCTGCGGAGCGGGGGTGCCCGAATACGCAATGGACGTCCAACGGTATATCAGAGGTCTTGACCTGAAAGAGAATGCGGACGATGTTCTGCGCATGGCCCTGTATTGCGAAGGTGATCCCGACATACTCGCGTTCTGCGAGTTCGGATGGATCGGATCTTCGGACGCGTACGCGATTTCGTATATAGCCACGGCCTTGTCCGAGCAGTGCAACGGTCTTGGCGGTATGCTGCTCGCCACGGTCCTTAGATGGGTCGGCAATGATTCGGCGGTCACGGGACGCGACCCGTACATCATGACCCAGATAAATCCGGACAACCACGCGAGCATGCGCCTGTTCAAGGCGTATGGGTTCTCCGACGAGGGCGCCGATGAGGATGATCCCGAATACCACATATGGTCAAGGAACGCCGAAAGGTTCAGAACCGATAGGCTATGGCTGTCCCAGCTGACGCAGGTCGCCGAATGACTGGGGTCCGTCTCTTCGCTGTGTCGGCTTGACGTAACGGCCTCGTCGACGCCATCGAACGCGGGGACCGCTATTTGGGTTCTCTATACGATGAACTTGATGGCGCTACAAGAGAAATGGATAATTTGGACCAAGAAACACTCGTGCGTAATTACTATCTATTAGAGGAATGGGATTCTGATGCTAGGTAACGAGGCTTCCGCACTTTCGTGATTCCCCTGGAAAAGATCTACTATTAAAAATAGACACGTCAGTTTACTCCGCCGCTCATATTTCAGGATTGCAAAGAGGTGCTGAATGAGATACGTAACAGGTATGCATGCTCTGAATCTCGGGAACAGGTCATCCACCCCGGGAGACTGGCATTTCAGCGCGATGGACTGGACTAAGCCCATGCTGCTCGACACTGATTCCTCACCATTCGGCATGTATGATATTAGCTATTGCGAAGTCCCCACCAAGGGAGTGATGCCTGTGGCCGGTCATGTGCGCGCATGTTTGGACTTGATTGAACAGGGGTTGTACGGCAGCGCCCAGGGCATGAAAGATAATTTCCTCGACAATCCTTTGACGGACGTGCCTGTTATGGAGCACGTTCTGATGCTTCATAACAGGTCCGATTGGAAGGATATTGATCGTTTCATGGGCCGTGAGTATTTATGCCCGTGGCTAGATTATAAAGCCAAACATTTGAAAAAGGAAACCGCATGACGAAGATAAATCAAGAAAACCAGTCCCATGGTTTTGTCATACAACGAATGCTTCATGGAATCAATTCATCGCAGGGTAATCCATTCGTGCTCAAAGGCGGCACCGCTTTGATGGAATGCTATGGTCTTGATCGCTTCTCTGAAGATATTGATTTAGATTCTTTGCGGTCGAATGTCCCCTCCTCCCGTTTTTTCGGCATGATCGACTCGATTTGCTCGAATGAGGGATACACGTGGAGGAAAGCCAAAGACACATCCACCGTTCGTCGAGCATTTGTTGATTATGGGGCATCGAACCGTCCTCTAAAAATTGAATTGTCATTGAGACATCGGACCATTCCAAAAGAGAAGACCGCAGTAGTCAACGGGATACTCACCTACACTATTAGCGAATTATGCAAGCTCAAATGCGCAGCTTATATGTCCCGGGATAAAATTCGTGATTTGTTCGATGTGTCCTTCATCGCGGATAAATATTACGATCAGCTTTCTCCTGACGCTAAAGACATGCTCGCAATGGCGTTGGAATATAAGGATCTTGGACAGTTTGACTATCTTATACGTACGCAAAGCGATCCATTGATCGATCCAGTCCAACTTGAGGATAGGTTCTTATCCACTCTTGACAAAGTAGGACTGTTGCAAGAAGAACCCAGGAAGAGCCAGAATAGCTCAACTAACGATAAGAGCGAGACGGTAGATGGTTTTTACTTACCGATGCCAGATCCTGCCATAGATAATCCAGACAATGGGCATAAAGACCCCACGCTTGGCATATAGATTCCCGGAAACTCAAAGAACGACTGTATGGCGCCAGGACAGCAAAGCATCCCCTAGCGGCGATGACGGCACATGGTTATCTTGAGTTCGTATGCTGAGTTGGATTTCAGAAATGAAATACCGGACTTATCGTCTACTCTCCGTGAGAGTCGCTCATCGATGCCATGGACTTTTTCTTCGATTCTATTCTGGGATTCTTGTAAGGAAGATGCTAGGGTGCAGGCATCCTGGACTTTTGAGCATAAATCATTCAGTCTTATTTCGGTTTCGGCCTTGTCATCTTTTTTGATGGAGTCCCAGAAAACATTCAAAATCTCCAATGGACATGAGATGACGAGCAAGGCTATCATCTCTTTGCCGATATCCGCGTCTTTAATTAGTTCTCTCATCCCTGGGATGACACTCGCTGAACTGCCTAGGAGAAAGAAGAAAAATGGATAGGAGAGTATCCTCCAGACATTTAAATTGAGCTTCCTATCCTCGGCGAGACTGTGTCTATTGCGTATCGAATTTACATCCATCATCAGTAGCGCAATCCCAAAAATGAATGCCAATATGTAAAAGACGGCTTTCACTACATCCGCTTCCCCTTTTGAATCATAGTGAAGCTCGATAATCCCAACGCAAAAAACAAAAAAACCACCATATACAAACTGCCACATAAAAGATTCAGCATGTGCGTAGGTACCTCGGACGCATATACAACAAAGCATGATTGTTAATATGGAAGGCAGGCTTAAGAACGGAGGCCAAATAAGATGAGGCAGGTTCTTTTGCTCACTGGTGGCACCCAGAATGTACATGGGAAGAATCATGAATGTGCAGACGCAAGATAGCGCACTTAAAGCAATGGAAAGTGCTCGCACGAGTTGGTTTGTTTTGATGGACATGAATATGCAACCTTTCTTCTATCTAATTCCAGTTATACAGACATAGCATACCCCCTAATAACTGGTTCGTCGTTTGCAAACAGATTCTATCAGTGTGCCGAAAACGTCCGTTTATGAAACAAAGCTATGCAATGCTTCAGATTCTTCGATTTGACAGTTAAAAGCGTTCCAAAACCCGTTTCAAAATCAATGTCGCACAAGGTGAGCCGACTGACGGGTAATGGTACCATGGCACGCATGGCAAGCATGACATACGGGTATGCGAGGGTCAGCACCGGCGACCAGACCACCGATCTGCAGCGGGACGCGCTCGAAAAGGCCGGTTGCAATCGAATCTTCACCGACGTGGCGTCCGGCGCGAAGGCCCACCGTCCCGAGCTTGACCACATGCTCGACCTGCTACGCGAAGGCGACGCCGTCGTCGTCTGGAAACTCGACAGGCTTGGACGATCCCTGCAGAACCTGGTAGAACTCATCAATGAGTTCGACGCCAGGGGAGTGCAGTTCCACTCGTTGACGGAATCGATCGACACGAGCACGCCCGGTGGCACTCTCATCTTCAACATCTTCGGCAGCCTGGCCCAGTTCGAACGTGACCTGATACGAGAACGCACCCGGGCAGGCCTTGAAGCCGCAAGGGCAAGGGGCAGAACGGGCGGGCGCCCCGTAAGCCTCGACAGGAAGCAGATCAAGGAGGCACGGCGATTGTACGAATCCCGATCCGTGACAGTGGACCAGATAGCATCCATGATGCATGTCAGCCGAACCACCATATACAGATGCTTGCAGAAGAACAAAGAGACCAATCGAGAAGGATGAAAATGGCAGAAAACATGACCGAGGATGAAGCCAGGGACAAGGCGCGCGAGATTCTGGGCCTAAACAGCGTCGGGGGGGGGTAATCGCTGGCGTAGGCCAGTTGACGACATTCAACCAGCTGGGATTTAAAGGGAGACTCGACAAGCCGGATGGCTGGTATCTCCCGTCCACCAAGACCGATACCGCCGTGGTCCTGGAAACCAAAGCGTCAAAGATCTCACTCGAGGCACCCCAGGTAAAGGAGCTCCTGAAGAACATTCGCATCATGAATGCGAAATACGAGCATGTCGTGGGCATCCTCTACAACGGGGAATCCACCAGGGTGTTCAAGAACGGCGAGGAATATAAGGAGAAGGGGAGTGAAAAGCTCCACAACATCGCCTACTACACGGCTCTGTTCAACGTCGACCACATCGACAAGCAGCGCATCTACGAACTGACTGCCCGGATCAACAACTGCCTGCATTTCGAGTTCGGTATCAGGAATCTCTACCACCGAATGATATTCACCGCCTGCGCATTGGTCGCGAAACGATACGATGCGCTGATGGTCAGCGGCATGGACTACTCCGAATTCCACAACGCAATCCTCAACTGTCTCAACAAGGAGCTGTTGCGGGACAAGCACCAGAACCAGAAGCTCAGTCTGCTCGCGGACGTGTTCTCCGAGATCCGCATGAACCTCAACGTGAACAGCGAGGACGAGAAGGAACAGGAGCACGTCAAGGATCTGATCTCGAACTTTATCGACTGGGTGACGGAGATCTCCGACTGTCTGAACTCCGACGCATGGCGGGGAGAGGATGTCATGGGCATCTTCTTCAACGAGTTCAACCGGTACAAGAAGAAGTCCGAATCCGGGCAGGTGCTCACGCCCGAGCACATCACCGACTTCATATACAGGATCCTCGAAGTAAACCAGGACGACAGGGTGCTCGACGCGGCCTGCGGTAGTGGAGGATTCCTCGTCAAGGCGATGGCGAACATGATCGACGAGGCCGGCGGAGTGAACACCGAAAAAGCCAGGGAAATCAAACAGAACCAACTATTCGGCATCGAGTTCGACCGCGAGATCTACGCCCTCGCATGCGCGAACATGCTCATCCACAAGGACGGCAAGACCAACCTGGAACAGCTGGACGCCAGATCGGAAGAGGCCGGAAAATGGATCGGCCGCCAAAACATCACCAAAGTCCTCATGAATCCCCCGTATGAGAAGAAGTACGGTTGCATGGACATCGTTGAGAACGTGCTGGACAGCGTCCCACCGCATACGTCCTGCGCGTTCATCCTTCCGGATAAAAAACTCGAGAAGACAGGCAAAAAGCAAATGGCCCGCATCTTCGAGCACCACAGGCTCCGCAAAGTGGTCAAGCTGCCGGAGGACCTGTTCTTCGGCATTGGAATGACCACGAGCATATTCGTGTTCGAGACAGGCGTGCCCCAGAGCGGACATGAGTTCTTCACCTGCTGGATGAAGGACGACGGTTTGGAGACGGTGAAGAACAAGGGACGGCACGACGTGCATGACCGATGGCCTGAGATCGAGAGGTACTGGATCGATGTCGTGTCCAAGCAATCCGGCGACGATACATGCGTTTGGGAGAGTCCAGACGAATGCCTTTCATATCAGGTGCCCGTCAAACCCTTCGAGATATCGGAGGAGGATTTCCGTAAAACGGCCATGGACTATCTCATGTATAAAAAGGGCATCGACGCAAAAGCGTTCAGCGGACAGCTGTTTGACCGAATAATGTATTCGGCGACGATTGACGGTGACGAAGACAATGTAATCATCAGTTTGAGGAAGAGGTGACTTTTCCATGAAAGGACCAGATTGTCTTGAGTGGACGACTTTTAGGCTTGGCGACCTGTTCGTTATTTCGAAAGGAACGAGACTCACAAAGGCGCAGATGATCCCCGGGAAAATCAATTATATCGGCGCATCGTCCATGAATAACGGCGTTACCGCACGCATCGGAAACACGGAACGTCTCTTCCCGGCTGGAATGATTACCGTTTGTTATAACGGCAGTGTAGGCGAATCGTTTTATCAGCCGGAGATGTTCTGGGCCTCTGATGACGTCAATGTGCTCGCAGCAAAAGATGCGATTGACGAGAATGCCTCTCTGTTCATACTTCCCATACTGAAGAATCTCGGAAAGCGTTATGGCTTCGCCAATAAATGGCGTCAAGATGTGATGGCTGACGAACTGCTGTATCTGCCTGCGACGTCAGATGGAAAGCCTGATTGGACCCATATGTCGAGATACATGCAGGAGATGCTCGACAAAACGGAATCAGCGATTGATGAAATGGGCGAGGCGTATTTCCATGAGGAAACAATAGACAGTTCGAAATGGACGCCTTACAAAATCGGCGAATTGTTCACGATACTGAAAGGAACACGACTTACACGCGCGAATATGGAACCTGGAACGACACCCTTCATCGGCGCCACGCTGGAGAATAACGGTGTCACCGCACATGTCGGCAACACCGATCATCTCCATCCTGGCGGGGTAATTACTATCGCATACAACGGGCAGAAGGCCACAGGAAAAGCCTTCTGGCAACCGAAGCCGTTCTGGGCATCCGATGACGTCAACGTGCTCTATCCGAAATTCGATCTGACAGAGGAAATCGCATTGTTCCTCCAGCCGTTGTTCTGGGAGGCCGGACGACCATACGCGTACGACGACAAATGGAGCAAGGAGAAAATGGAACAAACAGAGCTGACATTGCCGGCGAAATCTGACGGCAACCCGGATTGGGAGTACATGCAGAGACACATGAAAAGCCTGAAGCAAGAAGCCTCGGGAATTATTGACATGCTCGGCGAGGTGTGATCTGGATAGGGATAACTTCCGACCCCGATGATGCGGGGATGGCTCGAATTCTTGTGAAATCGGGCCATCCTTCATGTCTTGGGAAAATCCCGCAATACATGATTAGCATGGCGATTCGCCGGTAGCATCTTAATAAGACTTTGCGAAAGGGAGACAGGCTATGGACAAGCCAGAAAGTATATTCTCGTTTTTGGCGGCCTTGCTGACCGCAATAGGAAGCTTCCTGGGACTTTTAAGAATTTCCCCTGATTGGTTTCCCGCGTTCGGCAAATCGAGCATTTCCAGCATAAACTCGAAATTCGAGGAGACAACGAAGTTGGAATCGAATTTGGAGGGCCGTGGGGAATCCGCCATCCGCCTCCGAAAGAAAGGTCTCGCCGATGAGGCCTTAGAAACTCTTTCATACAAGATCTACATGCGAGACGGGATACGCTTCATATCGAATCGAGGAAAAGTGGGATGCGGCTGCATCTCATGTTGTCTCATAGGATTCGAAATTGGGATAGCCGCTGTACTGCTTTTGCTTTCCTGTGCGTTCTCTCAAGAAGAAGATGAGGATACAGCAAGCAGATACTTCATAGCTTTTATTGTGGTTATTCTGGTGATATTGATGACGGTGAAGGCATGCTGCTGGATATACGCACGCATAGCATTGAATCGTCAGTTTCGCCTCTATATGCGGAATCGGTGGCATGATGGAGAAGACGGGGCTGACGATTCGTTACAAATGATGATGGAGAAGTTTCACGGATGTCTGCTTGCATACGAGAAAAAGAGGGGAAAATATAAAGCGGCCGTCACCGTCTTGTGGGTTATGCTCGTCGTTTTCCCGCTTACTAGTGCTTTTGTTGAAGACCTTAAGCCCCTTGCCGATACAGTTGTCGTTAAATTCCTCATTAAGACCTTTAATCTTACCTGGAAAGATATTCCTAATATTCTCAGCACGGCAGCGGTATGGGTGTGCGTAGGGTGCCCATACCTACTTCTTTTCATAGCCGGCATGGTGCTGCATCTTTCGGATAAGGAGAATGAGGAGGCTAAAGCCAACCCGGCCAAGCAGAGACCAGACGACGTCGATTTTAATGCCGGGGATGTCGAATCTCAGACTCAGAGTGAGTCAAGCCGGCAATCTCAAGCAGGCGGCGGCAAACATGACTGCAATCCCGATAAGGCGCAGTCGTTCCCCGATGTCCGAGCACCTGAGATAGAACCGGCAGAAAAGCCGATAACAGCGGCCTCAAAAGTCGAATCGCTTCAGACATGCAGTATGGTGCTCATCATTGTTGTAGCTGCGGCCTTCATCCTCGGTATCAGGAATCGTAGAGGATGAGGCCTTCGATTCGGTCCGATGTCTCAGTTAATGAGTGGCGCGGAAAAGATTTCGAGACCTTTTTACGACTTACGGCAAGTCAGGCGAAGATCTCCCAACCACATGACGCCGTTCGACTAGACCTTGTAGTCGAGGAACAGGCGCAGACCTCGCAATACGCAGACGTACCGGTCGTTGTCCATCTGCGCGAACTCGTCCAGGTGAGCGGTTCGCGACCGGCACGCTGGTGATTGGGTACAAGGAGATGGGGAAACGAGAAAGCTCAAGAAAAGTTTACAGGGCGAGTCGCCAGGTAAGGGGGCCGTCATTAGGGATGTTGGCTGTACGTCAGCCACGAGGCCATTCGTCCGAGCATCGCCCGGCTTTAAGCTCGGCATGGGTGCAGATATGCAGTATGCGCAGGAACTCGCGCGGCGTGGGTGGATAGCAGATCACGAGAACGTCATCCATGAAGTGGAACTCGAGGGCTCCGCTGTATGCCGCCCGCGGATTGTCCAGTATGTGAGGGTCGTAGGCGTCGGGCACGCGCCCCTGGACCCGCACCTCGTCGTGGAGCATGTCGAGCAGTTCGTCCGCATAGCTCGGGTGACGCCTGTAGAGCCTTTTCAGATCGCGCTTGGCTTCGGATGAGAAGGCGATGGTCAGGCTCATAGCTTTTCCCCGTGCATCTCGTCGCGCAGCATGCGCCAGTCCGCTTCGTCGCGCAGCACGGTGTCTCCAGGCTGCGGTGTCGCGGCGAGGCTGTTCGTCGCGGCGCCCCTGGCGTAGCCGGCCAGGAACGCGTCGATAAGGGAGCCAAGATTCTCTCCGCGGCGTTTCGCCGCGACCTCGGCTTCCCTGTATGCGGGTAGGGATTCTATCGCTGTCATGATACGTTCCTTTCGGTTTCTTGGCTTCAGGCGTTGGCGAGGGCGCTGACCCGCTGCGGGGTGACGCCGATGACGGCGGCTACGTCGCGCACGGTCATGCCTTGGGCCCGTAGGACGTCCACGGCGTCGCGGGTGAGCGAGGACGCGCGCGACTGTGCCTCGCTGGCCCGCCTGCGTGCGTCCAACAGCTCGGCGAGCATGCGCTCATCCCGTTCGGGGAGCTTCGGTTCCACGGTAACGGTGCCAATCTCGCAGCCGAGCATGCCGGCGGCATCGCGCACCATCGCGTCGATCTGGTCGAGACGCCGGGTCTGTGTGAACAGTCCGGGGATCTCCGGCACCTCCACGGACCACCGGCCATCGGAACGTTCGGCGGCGGCGGTCACGTTCATTGGTTCGCTCATTTCGGTTCCTTTCAGAGCGCCGGATGGTGCTTCGTATTCCATAAAATAGTCTACACTTATTTACTTAATGAGTAAAGTTATATTTACTTATTGGCTCCGTTGAACCAGTTCCAACATTCTGAAATTGGGTTCGTTCCGCGTCGCGTGCGGAGACAAGTCCACCCATATTTAAGCTTTGGACATGTTTGCGAAGCCTTCCGGTTCGATGATGTCCATGTCGGTGACGATGACGATGTAGTAGTTCTGGCCCGACATGTCATGCCATTCGCAGGGACGTCCGATGAATTCGACCGTTTCGCCGCCCTTCAATGATTCCAATTCCTTGCGGATTCGACCAGTCGACGGCATGAGGGAGACGAAACGTGCCTCGTCGCCCTCGAACCAGCAGGCGCGGACGGTTTTGATGCGTCTGCCTCCGGTGAGATTGAGCGTGGAACGTGGGCAGACGGGCGGGATCTTCACCCTGCCGATCTGCGGGCACACTCCGATGCCGCCGTTCCGTGGCAGTAGCGCTTTCCAAGAGCGGTTGTTCGTGGTAACCATGTTCTCCTACTCCTTGTCTTCCTTGAGGGTTCCCTGCGGCTGGCCGAACACTTTCTCCCGGTCTGTCGGATCGAGGTTGGTCGCGCAGCCGCTCATCGCCGTGGTCAGATTCTGCTGGGCTTTGGTCAAAGCGTCGTAATCATCCGACTTGGAGTCCACGAGTCGTTTCGCGGTTTCGTACGCGGCTTTGAGATCGCCGCAGCCTTGCGTGCCGGATAGGTCGTCCTGTTTGATGGTGGCGACCTCGCGCGCGGTGTTGTCCAATCCGGACGAGAGGTCGTCTCGTCTCGCCTCGATACCGGCCTGCATGGCTTGCGGATACCATTCGCGTGCGAGGCTGCGGATCGTGTCGATGTCCTTCTGCTGTCCGATCGCGTCGTACAGGTCCGTCGCTTCGGCGAGGTCCTGCCGGTTGTGCCGGTACAGCAGGTTGCCGAGCGTGTCGACGTTCGAGTTCTCCGGCGCGTTCAACAGGTCGCGCACGTCGTCGGCGATCTGTTCCGCGTCGCCGATGAACATGGATTGTGCCTGCTGTTGCAGGGTACCGGACGGTTTCGTCGTCTTCTTTTTCTTGTTCTGTTTGTGGGATCGTGTCTGCGCGGATTGGCTGGATTGCGGCGTGGACGTCGCGGACGTCTGCTGTTTCCATGGGTTGGCGACCAGGACCATGACGGTGATGGCGATGATGGCGATCGCGCACCAGACGGCCGCCTGCTTCTTCGATTCGGGCGTGGACGCCTGACGATGTTTGTTCTTTCCCATTGTTGTGCTCCTTTCCCGTTTGTCAGAGGCTTGAGTCGTTGCTCGGCAGACTGTTGTCGTTGGTTTCCGGTGGCACGTACCATCCGCCGGAGTTGCCGTTGGATGTTCCGCCATTGTTGTTGTTCGTGGTTCCTCCGCCGTTGCCTTGCGGCACGCTGGTGGAGCCTGAGCCGGAAGAGCGGCGGTACTGCGGCGTCGGCGCGGGCATCGTCTGCTGTTGCTGTTGCGGGGCTTGCTGTTGGGCTTGCGCCTGCGCTTCGGCCTGCCGTCTGGCTTCCTCGTCGGCTTTGGCTTTCGCGTCCAACGCCTGGGAGAGGTTCCCGCGCGCCTTGTCGAGCTTGGATGCCATGTCGTTCCACGTGTCGACGGTGGTTTTCGCATCGAGCTTGCGGGCCTGGCCGATCAGCTTGTCCAACGTGGCCTTCGCGGCGCGGGTCGCATCATCCGATGGTTTCGCGTCCGTCGACGCTTTCACGGCCTTGTCCAACGCGTCCCGGCATTTCCTCCTCGCGTCCATCAACGGCTTGGCTTTGACGAGCCGGTCGACCTTGCCGGCCAGTGTGCGGGTTCGTTTCGTGGCCTTGTCGGCCTTGGTGGAGAGCCGTTCGGACTCGCTGATGGACAGGCCGGCGCGTTTGGACCGGATGAGTTTACCGTTCGATGCGACGAGGTCACGTAGCGTGTCCACGTCCTTATCGTCCACGCCGGCCTTGTCGGCGTCGCCGACCGTGTTTTTCGCTTTGCCGTTGCATGCGGCCAGTTGGCTCATGGACGCTTGCGCGCGCTCATAGGCGGTTTTCTCCTTGACGGCCGTCGAGTGGGAGCCCGCCAGGGCGAGGATGATGAGCAGCACGATGGCGGCGCCCGCGATGATCAGACCGCGTTTGACCCAGGTCATGGCCTTCGAGTCGCCGGAGGGCGAGTCGGGGTCGGCCACGTCCTCCAACACCTCTTCCGGAAGGATGGTCGTTTCGGATTCGGGTTCCGTTCCAATCACGGTGGTTTCGGCTGGACTCCCATCCGGCGTTTCCGGGTCGGGCGGTTCGATCACGGTGGTCGGAGCCTCCAATCCGGCCGGTGGGATGGGCTCATCCGTTTGGGTCATGTCGGGCACGATGAGCATGGGCCGTTCAGGCTCATGCTCGGGCTTGGCCGGCGGTGGCGGGGGAGTGGGCTGTTCGAGCTGATCGTGTCCTGTTGGAATGTTCTTCCGGCCGCGGCGTTTGCGTGGCTTGCGTTCCTGCCTGGCGGGCTTGTCGTCCTCCTGCGTGTCTTCCTGCAGGGAGTCGATCCATTCGAGATCGTCACGCAGCGAGTCCGACGGCGTCAACTGGTCGAACAGGCTGGGCTGTTCGCTGCTCATCGTCCGTCCTTTCCACGTTCGAACACGTCGTCGAGCTGGTCGAGCATACGGTCGCAATGGTCGAACACGTTGGCTGGATCACCGTCCACAAGCCGGTTCAACCGTTCGGTCAGATCGTCCTGCATGTCGATGGAGCATGGCTGGTAGGCGTCGTCGAACTGGCTGCTTCCGTATTCGCGGAGGATGCTCCGTCCTTGGTCGATCAGATCGGCGAGGGCGCGGCGGTCTTCGTCCGTCATGAGCATGGAGCGTTCCTGGTCGCGCGTGAGTCTGACGGCGGCCGTGACCGCACGGTCGAGACGGTCACGGCTCGACCGTTCACGGTTCGTGTAGTCCAGGAGGGCGCGACGGATCCGTTCCTCGTCATTCCTTGCGGCGGCCAGATGCTCCGGCTTGTGGTCCATGGCATAGTTGCCGCGCAGGCCTTCCAAACCGGCACGCCACTTGTCGACCTGGTCGGACAATGCCTTGTCGTCCCGATCATCCTCGTCATCGACGCGGGTGGGTGTCATCAGATCGCATACCGCGTCCAATCCCTCGGACGCGTTCGTGAACCGCCAGGACGGTCCGAAGCCGGGCTCTCCGGCCCAACCACCGTCGCGTTCGAACCAATGCCTGTACTCGTCGCATCGCGCCTGTTCGCGTTTGCGGTCGTCCGCCGTGGACAGGTGGTGCTTGTGGTCCGCGCTGGACGTGTCGGCCGAGGACAGGTATCCCTTGACGCGTTCCAACGACGAGTGGATCAACGATTGCAATGTCGGCGCGTACAGGCCGCCGTTCGGGCTCGCGACGATCATGTCCATGTAGCATTTGAGCGAGTAGACCTCCTGGACCACGTCGTCGTGGCGGATCCAACAGGATGGCAGGGTGCGCGCCCAATCCGTGTAATGCGTGGTGAGGAACCGGCCCATGCGTATGGTGTGCAGCATCATCAGATCGATGTCCATGCGCGTGGGAGAGCCGGTCAGGTCCAACGGTCGGGCCTCGACCATGGTGGCGAGGGAGTTCTGCGGGAGTTTGGCCCACAGGCCGGGACCATGCTCCGGCTCGTTGAGCGGGGCCATGGTGATCTGCGTGAGCAGCTGGTCCAGGTTGCGCGCCATGGAGGACGGCAGGTCCTTGCCGGTCAGCTCCTTGTATTTGCCGTTCACGGCGGCGGTCAACTGTTCGTACGCGTGCTCGCATTGCTCCCTGACGGACAGTTCGCCACGCTGCCTGTTCACCATGTCGTCGAACATGGTCCTGACTTCCTCCTGGAAGTCGCGTTCCATGTCGTCGGTCCAGAACGACGGCCGTTCCAAACCGTCCGTCACGCCACCCGGGGTGGACGGCCCATACTCCGGCTCGTCCCGTCCCGTGGAGTCGTCCATGATCGCATCCGGTTCCCCGGGCTTGTCGGCCTCGTCCGGCGGGGTGGATTCCGTCGGCGTGGACGCGGGGGAGACCATCTCGTCGAAGAACTTGTCCACGGCGTCGTCGCTCATGCGGTCGCTCCTTCCGTCTCATGCCATGCCTGGCCCGCGGAGGGACGTAGGTCCTCCAACCCCTCGCGCCACCAGTCGCGGTCGTGGAACATGATCATGTGCACCAGGGCGGGCGCCTGGCCCAATGGTTCCACGAGCGCGTAGCCGACGGGCAGGAGGCTCAGTTCCTGTTGGGTGACGGATTCCTCACGTTCGTGGCGTGTGGTCAGACCGCCCAACGGTCCCTGTCCCGGATTCCAGGAGGATTCGCGGCGGGTATGGTGGTGCGTGCCGATCTGACTGATCCACCATTTCAACGTCTCGTCGTCGGACACGCCCTTGAGCATGATCCGATGGCAGTTCTCCCACACGGTCTGTTCCACGGCCTTGCCGTACCCGTCCTTCTCGTCGGCCATCTGCTGACGGGACTGTTCCACGATGATCAGCTGGTAGCCGTTGCCGCCGCCCTGGGTGATGGCGTTGCGCAGGCCGGGCCATTTCTCGATGTTCGACAGTTCGTCCAAAACGAATCTGGCGGGAGGTTCGATCTTGCCGCGCGAGCCGGAGGCCTTGTCGAACGCGAGGTCCTGGCACGCCTCCTGGAACGTGTCGAGCAGCAGGCTCACGAAGATGCCCGCGTTGCCGGCCACTCCGCCGTCACGGCGTGGCTTGGACAGCACGTACACGGTGTCGCCGCGCAGCACCATGCGTTTCGGGTCGATCAGTCGCGGGTCGGATGGACTCAGATTCATGCGGGCTCGCACGTTAGGATCGGCGAGGATGCTGAACGCGTTCTTCACGCCGAACCACTCGCTGCCTTTCTGACGGGGATCGACGTGCGGCAGCGCGTTCAATGTCGCGGCCCAACGGTCCATCTCGCGTTCCGGCGTGTACTTGCGGATCAGGTCCGCGGCCTCCTGCGCGGCCTCCGGCGACAGGCTCCAACGGTAGCAGTCGTTGATGGTGCGGTCCGCGATCGCGGCCGCGTACAGCATGGCCTGCACGTACATGGCCGCGCTCACGCCCCACTCCTGGTTGTTCGATCCGGAGCCCATGCCGCCGATCGCGACCATGGTCTGCGCGCGGCGCATCGCGACGGCCGGATCGTCGCAACCCTGCAAAGGCGTCCAACGCATGTTGTGCCGCGTATCCGGATCGTTCTCCGCGACGCCTTCCGGGTCGAAGATGTGCGTGGTTCCCGGCCCGCGATTGCCGAACGATGCGCCGGTCACCCGATCCTTCACGCCGCATTCACGCAGGTAACGCGTCGTTTTGATGATGTCCCCTCGCGTGGAGGTCGCGAGCACGAAACCCGGCGCCTCGACCACGGCGGGGATGACGACGCTGACGGTCTTGCCGGAACGGGTAGGACCCAATACGTAGATGTGCCGTTCGGAACCCAGCCACACCTCCATGTTCCACGAATCGCCCACATACCATGCGGCATGCCAGGGTCGGGGGCGGATGGCGCCCGGCTTCCGGTCGCGGAAATCCGCCAGCATGCGCGGCAGTACGGACGGGACCACGTCACGGTTGATGGCCCGCGGCCCATAGTCCGCGGCGAGCTGACGCCACGTGGCCACGCCGGGACGCGTGGACAGCCAGTCCGCCGCGCGTTCCTCGGAATCACGGTACGCGTCCCAGAAGATCCACAAGGCCATGACAACCATGAACGCGGCCGCGAACACGGGCAGCGTCAACAGCGTCCAGGCGAGCATGTTGCCTTGGACGGCGAGGAACAAGACCATCGAGAGGATCAACGCGAACACGCACACCATCGCGCCGACACGCGCCACGAGATGGCTTTCCTCGTCCGAGAGACGTTCCAGCAGGTCCGTGTGCCGGCTCAGCCATACGCCCGGCTTCGATGATTCGAACCGTTTCCACGCGTCCATGACCTTGCGGCGGTTGTCCGAGTTCAATTCCTCACGGTCGTAGCCGCGGCGTGTCGTGATCCGATGTCCCGTCATGACGCCAATCCCTTCCGGTTGTCTTCCGCATCATTGGACCAGCCTTGCTGGGAGAAGTCGTCTTCCTCATCTTGGCCAGACGAACGGAGGAACAAATCGAACAGCTTCAACGCGAAGGAGAGCAGGTTCAGCACGAGGGCGATGAACAGCACGGCCACCGTCAGCCGCTGGCCGGCGTCAGCACACATAAAATTGCTTATAAGATCCATGGAAAACCTCCAGAATAGGGAAAGGGAATGAAAGAGAATGGTCCAAAAAAGACGGAAACCCCCGAAGAAAAGGAACTCCACCGAGGAAAGGGAACCCTCCGACGGATCCAAAGCGACGAATCACGCCGATACGGCGAAGAGCATCGGCGGAAGCCCGAGGACGGAGTGGATGAAACGGTGGAAATGCGCGACGGAGGTGATAGGCCTGTTTGCGAACGTGGCTACAATCGTCGCCATAGTGCTGACGGGCTATCAGATCGTCGTTGGCAACTGGCAGTTTGACCGGTCCGGCCCAGACTATACATGGTTCATGCTCGACAGGATGGAACCCAATGTGAGAATCAAGGCGGATGTCATGTCCACTCAGTCCACATTCGCGATGGTTCTGGCCAACAGCGGTAGGACGGAGGACACCGTCATTTCCCTGAGCAGGGATACGAAACATGCTGAAAGCATGAGAATATGTATGCCGGAATTCGACAGGAAAGGAGGATACAAGGCTGGTTCCGCGGTCCTCAACGATAAGGGAAGCTTCGGTCTTGCTCCAGGTGAGTCGAAACTCCTGTTCGCGGTCGCCCCGCGAACCAGCGTGATCCTGACCGGCCAAACGGACAAGGGCGAGGAATACCGGAGCGAAAGTTTCGAAGTCACCGGCAATCTGACGGTGTACAGCGCTTCTGGAAAAACATGGCCCGCGAAAGAACTGCATCCCGATCAAAGGGTAATCCGCCATTATGAGGACCTTTCGGGGTTCAGACAAGCGAAAAAAGACTGCATGAGCCTTGTGAACAAAGACATGGGAGTGAAATAGGATCCGATACTTCATGGCGATTCTCCTATGACGCCCTGCGCAGGCTTGACGTGTCGAACACGCGCGCCCACATGGGTCCGGCGATGGGAAGGATCATGCGTGGATGCTCGTGTCCGATACGCCAGATGCCATAGCCTTGCGCCAAACGTGGTATCTGGTCGAGTTCGTCCTCGCTCAAGTCGGGGATGAGACGGTTCAGCAGGGGGATGTTCTCGCCACCCTGCCGGTAGATGATCTTCGTCTCCATCAGATTCATCAACTGTTCGACCTTGCCGCGCAGGCCACTGCCGGCCGTGAACACCTGGGTCATGTCCGCGACGCCGTGCACGATCAGCCAGGTCGCGCAACCCCAATGGCCCGCGGAACGCTGCCGGGTCTGCAACGAGTCGACCAATTGCGGGTTGCTCAGCAGGTCCCACGCCTCCTCGCACACGATGATGCGACGCAGTCCGTCACGCGCCTGCAGCAGGCGGTCAATCCACGAGCTGACCGCCGCGGTGTACACGCGTTTCAACGTGGGATCCTGGAACACGGGACCGGACGTGTCGAACACGATGATCGGCGCGGCCGGATCCAACGTGATGGTCGACTCCTTGTCGAACATGCCGCTCATGGTTCCGCCCTCGACCATGGGGGAGAACACGCGGGCCGCCTCGCTGGCCTTCTCGCGCGCCAGATCACGGTAATGCTCGAAGCCGTGGATATGCGAGTATATGGAATCCACCCAATCCCAGTCGGACAGTCGTTTGACCGCGGCCTGCAACGTCATCGGACCGATACCGTACGAGGCAATGAGCTGGTCGATCAGGGACAGCATGTCCTTGTCCAACGGGAATGGACGGTCCGGTTCCCTCACCGCCTCCGCCAACGCCATCATGGCGCTTTTCCTGCCGGCCAGGACCTCCTGGCGCAACGCGCGCTTGTCCTCCTCGGATTTGAGGTGGGACATGTCGGGCATGGCGAACGGGTTCAGATAGTTGCCTTTGCCGGGGGAGACGACCTGCCCGCCGGGAATGGCCCGCGCGATGGCCTTCCATTCGCCCTGCCGGTCGGATTGGACGATGATGTTGCGTCCGAACCCGATCTCACGGACAGCGATGGTCTTCGCGCAATAGCTTTTGCCCTGGCCGCGCAGGCCGCTGAAGAACAGGTCGGGACTGGTGGTCATGTGCGCGTCGTACGTACCCCAGCAGTCGAATTGGAACAGTTCGCGGGAAAGCGCGTCGATGCCGATCGGCGGTCCGGGGATCAGCTGCGCGCCGGAACCGGCCACGAAAGTGGTGAGCACTCCCGCCCGTCCCGTGCTGGTCTGATGCCATGGGATCAGGGGACGTTCGTTGAAATCGCGGGTGATCATGTCCAACGGGCTCGCGGAACCCAACGGGAGCATGCCTTCCTCGTCACGCTGCCGCGCCTTGTACAGGCTCTTCGTCTGGCTGACCTGCTTCGACACCATCGAATACAGGCGTCCGCGAGCCGATTCGACCGCGCCGCGGTCGGAACGCGAATACCGGTGTTCCGGCACACGCACCGACCGGCCGGCGCCGTCACGCACGCGCATGAGCCAGTCAAGTTCGGGAATGGACAGTCTGGTCGGCGCGGGAACGAAACCCACCACGCCGACGCCACGCCGCGCGGGACGGCCGAGCCTGTGCCCATCGTCCTCCAACATCGGCACGAACGGATCGGCCCCATCGCCGTCCGGTTCCATGCCATCTGCTTCCGAACCGTCGTATTCGTCTTCATCGTCGACGGACATTCCCACCTCTTTTGAAAAGACGGAAGATGGGCGGGAGGAATCCCGTGGATACGGAACCATCCCACCCATCATGGATGTGAGCCGGTCCGACGTCACACGTTGTATCCGGCATGGGCCATCAGCATGCCCGCCACGACCATCAGCACGAAGCAGACGACGGCGAGCACGATGAACAGGACGGCCTTGCCTTGACGGGTCTTACGGCTCATGGCGAGAACCTTTTCCTTGGTCTTGCGGCCAACGAAGGTGCTTTTCTGTTTGACGGCCATGTACACGAACGCCTCATACAGGCATGAGGCGGCGACGACCATCAGGACCAGGATGCAAAGGGTTGCAGCCATATGGATTCCTCCCTAGTTAGGACATGTCCCGGAATCGGCCGGCCATGCGACCGTACGGTTCCGCACAATCCACATGACACGCGGACGATATCAGACAGGGGGATTCGCAGAACCCTTGCCATTGGACACTCCACCGGCATGGTGGAGCTCTTCCATATGCCGGTCGGCGCGTGCCGCGACGACGCACATGCTCCATGCCATCAGCAGGCCGAGGAGCCAGAAGACGGCGATGATGATGATGATTACGCCCATCGTGTTCCCTCCTTGCATCGGGGATTCTCGTTCCCTGTGCCGTTCTTTCCACATGCACCTCGTCCGATACCGTTACGGGGGTGATTGTGAGGGCGTGCGGTGCGTGGGGGACGTTTCTTTTTCGTTTCCGAACGTCGTTGGACGGGAGGCATGGGGGCCGCAGGGATATGAGGAGCGCGAAGGGAGGAAAAAACGGCCGGAACAGGTTCGGGAAACCCTTGTATGGGTTTCCGTCGTCCTGTTCCGGCCGTCTGTAGGATGGTATCGGATGTTCGGTTATGTTCGGGATGCGGTCTCGTTGGCTTGATCATGCTGGAAGCCGTCAAGACCTGCGAAGAGGGTCAGACCAGGCCGATGCCTGGATCGTCCGGCCGCGTATCGTCCGGAATATCGGCCGGGTCCGGCGGTTGGAGTCCTGGGGTCGGGTCGTCCAATCCATGGTCGGGATGCAAACCGATCATGTGGGGCGCGGCGACGTCCCTTTGATGTCTGATGATCGGGAGCCGGCCACGCAGCAGGCTCGTGATCCGGTCGATGAGCATGGGGGAGAGGCGCTGGTTGGTGGAAAGCTGTTCGTGGACGATGTCGGGCACGTCGTCCAGAACACCGAGGTCGTACCTGTCCCAATCGTCGATGAGGGATAATTGCCAGTACGCGTTGTCCTCCTCTCCCCATTGGTCGGTCCAGAACGGTTTCGTCCGGTAGTCCCCGTTGTCCATGGCGTCGGGGTCCATGCCGTTCCACAGGCCCGCTCCGCTGTCGTAGATCGGGGCGGGACGGATGGCGAAGGATTCCACGTCCCTGATCAGACCGAAATTGTTGTAATGCCGGTCCGTGTTGCGTAGCAGGAAGTCGAGGAACAGGAAATCATCCGTGGCGTGCATGATCGTGTCACGGTCGACGCCGAGCCGTTGGCAGGCCTCCACCCAGATGTCGCGCCGTTCCCGGTATCCTCCCTTCCGGAAGATCCGCATGATCTGTCCGGCGGGAATGAGCTCCTCCGCATCCGAAAGCATTTCGTCGCATGCCGACACCCTGGCCCCGTTGATCCTGCCCACACGGTATTCGACATGGTCGATGCCAAGCAGGCGGGCCGTTTTCCACGCTATCCGCTCGTTGTCGGGCTCCTGGCCGGACCGTCCCGCCTTGATGAGGGTCCTGACGCCGTCGTCACGGATGATCCACCGTTTGGGCAGGTCTCCGGCGCTGGTCACGTCCGGCGTGTTCACGTCGCCGATACGGGATGAGTCGCCGGTGAACAACGCCTTGCCGAGCCGTTCGTCGAAATCGTTGTGGAAGAAGTTGAGGTCCTCCCAACGTAGCGCGTCCATGCCAGCCGGCCGGACCCAGTACTGGTCGGACAGGCTCAATCCCATGGAACGGTCGAGCAGTTCTTTTCCGGAGGGGATGCCCGTGGCCATGAGCAGCGTGCGCAGGCCGTCCCTTGTGGCGGGGATTCCCCGGGACCGCCACCATGCGGTCACCGAATCACTGTCGGGTCGGGGCTGTCCATCCACGTACATGCCGACCGGTACACGGCTCGGATCGAACACGTCACCCACTTCGAGGATGAAACCCGCGTTCGATGAGTACGCGAATTCCAGTACCGGATGGTTCCGGCACATTAGGACACGGTTCATTTCAAATAGCATCGGACCCCGCGATTATGGTGGATGGATTCATTGCTTCCCGTTTCCCATGGTAGCAACGTGGATGTCCTTCGTTCATGTGGACGTTCCAGGGGAAACGGACGGCCGGAACAGGTTCGGGAAACCCTTATATGGGTTTCCGTCGTCCTGTTCCGGCCGTCTGTAGGATGGTATCGGATGTTCGGTTATGTTCGGGATGCGGTCTCGTTGGCTTGCTCATGCTGGAAGCCGTCAAGACCTGCGAAGAGGGTCAGACCAGGCCGATGCCGGGATCGTCCGGAACATCGGCCGGATCCGGCGGTTGGACATCCTGGCCCGGAGCATCCATGGCGATGGAGCCGTCCGTGGTTTTCGGATCATGACGGAGCCGTTCGACAAGGTCGATGAATGTGCGTTCCTCCTGTTCCACGCAGTCGAACAGGATGGAGCAGAACGGTTCGGGATCACCGTCGACCTGCCAGGATTCGAGACCCCGGGCGTAAACACGTCCGGCGTCATGCTTGATCGCCACGGGACGGTATCCGTTCTCCAACAGCATGAGGTTGAGCAGTTGCCGGCCGGTCCTGCCGTTGCCGTCCATGAATGGATGGATGTTTTCGAACATCGTATGGAACGCCGCGGCCTTGAGCAACGGGTGCGCGTCGCTTCCGTTCAGCCCGTCGATCAGGGCTTGCAGGTCGTCATGGATCTCCAACGGGTCGGCGGTCTTGACGCGGGTCGCGGTGATTCTCGCCAGATATCCGTAAGGACGGAACGTGCCGCGTGCGAACGGCTGCAGGTCCAATGCGGTCACCTCGTGAATCCTTTGGATCAGTTCCGGGTCGAGTTCACGTCTTTCGGAGGCGTATTCGCGGACGTAGGCCATGCCGTCGGCGACGCCGCGCGCCGCGAACACGAAACGTGCCGGGGAATCCGAGGGCACGAATTCGCCTTCCAATACGAGGGATGTGTCCTGAAGAGTCAGGGTCGATCCTTCGATGGCGTTTGAATTGTAGGTGTATCTCACGAGCCAGTCGCGGTCGTAATCGGATAATGCCATGGTTTCGACGCCATCCAACGGTTCCAGTGAGAGGGCGTGGGCGCGCAGGGTGTCGATGAGGTCCAGTCGGGTGGTGATTTCCGGAATCCGTTCAAGTTTGGCGAGGATGCCGGGCATGTCGTCGATATGTTGACGCAGTTGCGTGTTGGGCATGGTTTCTCCTTCTTTGGCTTATTTTACCGAACCGTGGTGGATCTGGGTCCTGAGAGAGAAACGGCCGGAACAGGGTCGGGAAACCGTCATGTGGTTTTCCGTCGTCCTGTTCCGGCCGCCTGTTTGTTGGAGGGGGAATTGGGTCAGCGCATGCCGTGGCGTGCGGTCACGTCCATGCGGCGGCGTTTCAGGTCGAGCGTGGCGGCGCCCATGCCGGCGAACGCGACGACGGCGAGGATGATGCCGTTCGTGTCCGCGCCGGTGGATGCCATGACCTTGTCGGCCTTGGCGGCCGCTTCGACCGTGGCCTGCTGGGCGGCGTTCAGACTGGTCTGGCCGGCATTGTCGTCATGCTTCGGGTTGGCGGCCTGCTGGGCCGTCTTGAGCGCTGCCTTCGCGGTCTCGTAGTCGCTCTTGGCCTGGGCTTCGACCGTCTGGGCCTGCTTGAGGTCGGCCTGCGCCTTGGCGAGGATCGTCTTGGCCTGGTCGAGCGCGGCCTGGGCTTCCTTGACCTTGGCCTGCGCGGTCTTGACGGCTTCCGTGTCCTTCGCGTCGCTCTTGGCCTTGGCGAGGCGTGCCTGCGCGTCGGTCAACGCCTGCTGCGCGTTCCTGACCGCGGTTTCGGCGTCCGTTTCGGACTGCTTGGCCTTGTCGGCCTCGTTCCTGGCGGCGTCGTATGCCTGGGTCTTCGCGTCCAGGTCGGCCTGCGCGGCGGCGAGGGCCTGGGTCCTGGCCGCGAGGTCCGTCTTGGCGTTTTCGAGGTCCTTGACCTGTTGGGCGGCCTTGTCGCTTTCCTTCTTGGCCTGCTCGTACGCGGTCTGGGCTTGGGTGAGTTCGTCCTGCGCGGTCTGCTTGGCCTGCTGGGCCTGGTCGGCTTCGCTCTTGGCCTGGTCGTATGCGGTCTGGGCCTTGGCGAGGGCGTTCTTCGCGTCGGTCAGCACGTCGAGACGCGTGTCGGCGGCGGTCTTGTCCTGTTCGGCCTGCTTGACGTCCGTGTTGGCCTTGTCGAGCGCGGCCTGGGCTTGGGTGAGACGCGTCTGCGCCTGCTCGTCGGCGGATTTCGCCTGGTCGTACGCGGTCTGCTTGGCCTGGCGGTCGGTTTCGGCGGTGGTGAGGCTGGCCTGCGCCTGCTCGTCGGCGGATTTCGCCTGCTCGTACGCGGTCTGCGTTTCTGCGGCCTTGCGGGTCGCGTCGGCGAGCAGCTGCGTGGTGCGTGCGGATTCGTCTTGCGTGTCCTGCAGGTCGGAGGTGGCCTTGTCGAGCGTGAGGACGGCGGACGCGTGGGCCGTGTTGGTCTTGTCGAGCGCGGTCTTGGCGGCCTCGACCTGCTTCAACGCGTCCTCGTACGTGGATTGCGCGGATTTGATCTGGTTGACGTACGCTTCGACCTTCGCGCGGTACACACTGGCATCGAACGTGGTGTCGTTCGCGTTGTAGGAGTTCCAGTCGTTATAGAACTCCTGGGAGGATGCGCCGTATCCGTAATCGCCGGTGTCGTAGCCGCTGTAGGCCATGCCGGTGACGCTGTATTCCGGGTCGATGATGTTGAGGTAGTGGCCGACCTTGTAGTACAGGTCCGGATACTTCGAGAACACGTCGTACGGGGACAGGTCCGCGAGGTCCGGATAGTCGCCGGACTTGAGGGCGGCGTCGTAGATCGCTTTCTCGTTCGTGTACCAGCCGATGTACGGGTCCCAGTCCGAAGTTCCCCATGCGAGGTTCTCGCCGACGTTGTCGTACTGGTAGTTGTGGTTGTGGTGTTCCTCACCGGGCTGTGCGGCGTAGTTGGCCTGGACCATGGCCATGGCCAAAGCGGTCTCGGACACCTTCAACGGTTCCAGACCATGGTCGGCGCGCAGCTTGTTGCATTCGTCGATCATGTCGAGGGCCTTGAGCAGGTTGTCGAGGCTGGTCGCGTCGTCCTTCGCGCCGATGTGCGTGTATTCCAGGTACTGGGACACGCTGTCGTCGGTCAGATACTTGTACGCCTGTTCGGCCTTGTTGGTCTTGAACCATCCGGCCGCGCCCTCGGCTTGCGCCTTCGCGGCCTCGTCCGCGGCCTGCTTCGCGGCGTCCGCGGCGGCCTGCGCCTTGTCGTACGCGTCCTTCGCGGCCGCATACTCGTCCTTGGTCCTGTCGGCCTGCGCCTGCGCGTCCTTCACGGCCTGTTCGGCCTTGTCGAGCGCGGCCTGCGCCTTGTCGTTGGCGGTCTGGGCGTCCTTCACGGCCTTCGCGTCCGTGTTCTTCGCGTCGGTGGCCTTGTCCAGGGCGGCGGAGGTCTGGTCGGCCTTCTCCTGGGCGGCGTCCTTCATGTCGTTCGCCTTGTCGAGCGCGGCCTTCGCCTGGTCGGCCTGGGTGCGGGTCTTGTCGGCCTCGGATTTCGCGGTGGCCTCGGCGACGGTGGCTTGGGCCTGCGCGGTCTTAGCGTCCTTCACGGCCTGGTCGGCCTGCTTGGCCTTGTCCTGCGCCTCCTGGATCTTGGCGGGATCGTTCGCGTCGCCCGCGATGCGGGTGGCCTCGTCGAGCAGGCTCTTCGCCTGGTCGGCCTTCTGCTGGGCCTGCTGCGCGGCGTCGGATGCCTGGTCGGCCTTCGTCTGGGCTTTGCCGAGCGCGTCCTGCTTCGCGGCGGTGGTCTGGTCGAGCTTGGTCTTGTCGGTCGAGTCGACCTTCCGCTGCGCGTCCTTCACGGCCTGGTCGGCCTGTTCCTTGGCCTTGGCGGCGTCGTCACGGATGGACTGGCTGTCGTTCATGGCCTTCTTGATGGTCTCGGCGTTCTTCGCGCTCTGGTCGGCCTTGTCCTTCGCGGCGGTGAGGCTGTCGTGGGCCTTGTCGAGGTTGGTCTGGGCCTGGTTGACGCGCGTCTGGGCGGCGGCCACGTTCGGATCGTTGTTGATGGTGGTCTCGACCTGCTGTTGCGCCTGCTGCACGTTCTGCTGGGCCTGCTGCACGCCGGTCTGGGCCTGCTGGACCTGCTGCTGGGCCTGCTGGGTGCCGGCCGTGGCCTGGTCGAGGCTGGTCTTCGCGTCCGTGACGGCCTGCTGGGCCGCGGCGACCTGGTCCTGCTGGGGCTGCGTGGTCGGCTGGGCCGCGGCCTAGTCGACGGCCTGCTGGGCCTGTTCGACGGCCTGCTGGGCCTGTTCGACCGGGGTGGTCGCGGTCTCGTCGGCCATTGCCGGCGCGGCGATGGTGCCCGCGACGGCCACGGATGCGACGGCCGTTGCGAAAGCCTTCTTGTTCATAATTCTCCCTCCAATGCCATGCCCCGTATCGGGGTCGTGGCTCCAATGGAAACATCCCTGCGACGTTTCCGACAACCATTCTACGTGCCCCCAATCCGATATCGGCGCCATCGACGTGTCGCGGTCTCGGAGGCATATGGCGCGCATACCCACCAGTCTACCCCCGCATAAGGCGGTGCCGGCGTGTGGGCGTCTACCGTTTCATGCCGTGGCGTCCGTACGGGCGGACGCGTGGCCTGGACTCGACCATCGCTACGGGCATGCCCGCGAGCAATGCCACACCGGACACGAGCAGCGGGCGCGTGTCACGGCCGGTGGTCCTGGGCGCGTCCTCGGGATAGGGCGCGTCGTCCGGCATGCTCACGCGTTCGCCCGTGACGAGCAGCCGATACGTGTTCAGGAAGATCGGAGTGCACGTCACCAACGTGACCAGGTCCCGTCCCCGTTCGATCTGGAGACTTTTCAGATCGTCCGGATCGACCTTGCGGATGCGTGTGACCTTGTAGGCGAGGGTCTGCGCGGCGACCCGCACATAGAACACGTCGCCCTTGCGTAGTTCGTTGAGCCGCGTGAACAGGGCCTTGTCCGCGACGCCGGTGTGCCCGGTGATCACCGAATGGGTGTTTTTGCCGCCGACCGGCAGCGAGGTGCCGTGCAGGTGGCCGAGCCCGTTGTCCAAAGCGTACGAGTCGGCTCCATGGCGGACGGGCAGATCCACGCCGATCGACGGGATCTCGACCGACGCCATGATCCCGTCGCCGAAGTCCAGCAGGTTCTGGTATTCCTTGTCCGATTTGAATCCGAAGTCGCCGTCGATGGTGCCGTCGTCCTCCAACCGTTCGCCGATGACCTGCGCGTGGTCCGTGAGTTTCCTGTTGTACGCGCGTGCCTTGGCGACCATGCGCGCGTATTTTTCAGCGGAACGGTCCTCCTTGGCGGCCAATGCCGCGCTTTGCGCGGCCCTGCGGGACGCGCCGGACTGTTCCACGCCTATCCACGCGAACACGCCGACCCCGAGGAGAAGGCAGACGGCCGTGAACGCGGCCAGCATACGGAACACGCGCGCCATATGCCGTTTCCGCAGCAGTCGGGACCGTCGTTCGCGACGCGTGTCATACACGTGGTCGCCCTCGACGATCCAATCCCAATCCATACGACTTACAGAAGCACTCATGTCAACACCACCGGAGGAACAACGGATATCGGCTGGGAAAAGGGAAAGGCACCCGGCCGGCCCCAGTCCAGGGGATCGTTCCGGATGCCTTCACTCATCTGGCGGGGTTCGTCCGTCACTGCTCACCACGCATGCGGCGTGTGAGCATGACCGTGGACCCGATGCCCACCACGAGCAAGCCCATGCCGGCCGCGACAAGCACCGGCAGGCCTACGCCACCGGTCTCGGTGATGACCGTGTGGTACGGAGCCCAGATCGCGTACAAGGTCACGTCCTTGTCCTGCAGCGGGACTTGGCCGCCATCCTTATACGTCGTGCCTTTGCCGTCCTTCTGGGTGTTCCAATACTTGAAATAGTATCCGTCGCGTTTGAACGACTTCGACGTGTCACCGGGAACGGTCACATCCGAATACTGCCAGCCGGTCGTGTTCGGATGCGAACCGGTGCCGCCGTTCGCGTTGTAGATCACGTTGGCCTGCAACCGCTGCCAGTGCGCGTACACGGTCACGCTGCCCGTCAACAGGGTGTTCCAGTCGTACAGGCCCGCATTGTCCTGCGGTCCCGTGTACCAGCCGAGGAACCTGTAGCCCCGGATCTTCGACACGTCGCCCGCCCGCCAGCCGGACCCGTCCGCCGCGGCCGTGTTGTAAGCCACGGATACGGACGCCGGGGTGGACGGCATCTGGCCCGACCATGTGCTCGGCTTGTTCGTGTCGTAGGTGAGGACCGGGTTGCCGACCCACACCGCGAACACGGTCATGCCGCCCTCGACCATCGTGACCTGGGCCTGCGCCTGGGTCGCGTTCCGGTCCTGGTTCCAACCCAGCTGGGTGTGGCCCGGACGCGACAGCATGCTGGAATCCCAGCAGTCGTCGTCCTTCGCCATGGTCGCCAACGTGATCTTCTGGCCGGCTGGATAGTAGACCTGGCAGCCGGACACCACGTCCGTGCTCGTGTCGATGGTCTTGACGGTCACACTGCCGTCCTCATGCGTGGTGGTGCGCTGCACGAGGTCGGACACCTTGCCGTCGGTCTCCGATTTCGCGGGCTGAGTGGTGTTAGCGGCCGTGTCGGACGGGATGGAACCGGTGGCATCCTGCGCGTTCTTGTTGTAGGTGAGACGGTAGGCGATGGTCGAATCGACCGGTTGGAAGCCGGACCCGCGGGCCTGTCCCGAGGCGACCGACCAGCGGACGCGGAAGGACGAGCCGGTGAATGTGGCGCCGACGTAATGTTTCATTCCATGCGCGTCGGCATTGTTCTCGTTCTCATCCGTGGCGCCGGCCCAGCCGTTCGTGCCGAACCGGGCGAGATGTGCGTCGGAGCGCACGTACGCGCCATCGAAGCCGCTGACGAGTTCGACGCCCTCGTTGTATCCGCTGGTGCCGCCGTCAAGGTCAGTGAATCCGGTCACACCACGCAGTCCCTGCGGTGTGGAACCGTCATCCAGCAGGAAATCGACGGTCACATCCATGTACGGACGAGACGAGGTATGCCTGTCCCACTTGCCATACGACGCCAAGAACTTGTGCTGCGATTCGTAGTACACCAGAGAGCCGAGGTTCTGGCCGTTCACGGTGATCTTGGCATTGAGCCACCGTTGCGTGCCGGAGGAGTCGCGCCACTGTCCCACATGGTGCAGGATCAGGCTCGCGCCATTCTTGTCCGGCTGGTACATGGTGGCCAGATTCTTGTCGGCGTATGCCTGGTCCTCCTTCGTGGGATCCCAGTTCTGCTTGACAGTGAAGTCGTTCACGTCAGTGACCTGTTCCGCGGTGAACCTGTCGGTTGTGGAGAACTTGAAATCGCCGTACTGGGCCGGAGCGATGTCGCCCTTCTTCAAGTCATGCACCGTCAGACCGGAAGCGGTCCTGTCCGCCACGGCCCTCACAGTGCCGGTCGTCTTGGCCTTGGCCTGCTTGACGGTGTTCACGGTCTCGTCGGAAGGGACGGAGCCGCTCGCATCGTTCGCGTTCTTGTCATAGGAGAGCTTGTAGGCGAGCTTGAACTGCACGTCGTCGATCAGATTGCCGGAGATGCCGTCGATGGAACCCAACGCCTTGAACGTGAACCTGCTGACGTTCCGACCGGCGGGAACCACGACCGAACCCTGGAACGTGTCCCACGAGCCGAGCCAGCCATCCGTGTTCGGAGCGTTCACCGTGGTGGACTTCTCACCCAGCCTGTTGCCCCGGTCGGACGCGATGCGGGTCATCTCCACCGGCTGCTCGTGGCCGGGCGCTCCGACGAGGATCTGGATCTTCTCATTGGAGTTGATGGTGCCGTTCCGGTGCGCGTACCGGAGCTTCACGGTGTACACGGTGGGCGTGCTGTGCGCGGTGTCGATGTCCTGGTACAGGTACGTGTTGGCCTGCGAGGCGGTGATCTCCGCGTACATGTTGTCGTTCGCCTTGGAGCGTTGGATCTCGACGATGCCGCCGCGCCCGTCGACCCTGGTGTCGGTCTGGTTGGACTTCCAGCCGAACCTGGCGGCGTCGAACCCGTTGAGGTGGACCCAGTGCTTGGACGCCTCGCCCTTGCTGTTCAGCGCGCCGCTGATCTCCACGTCGCCGTGCGCGGGGTCGATGTTGGCGAAATTGTATTTCGCGCTCATCTTGGACTGGCTGACGATATTCCGCCAATCATGGTCGAAGTCGCTGTTGACGAGCTGCTTCGGCAGGTTGGACGCGGCGTAGGTGGCCACGTCGTCGTCGGATGCGAGGCGCAGGGCTCCCGTGGTTCCGGCTTTGGCCTGCTTGGTGGCCCCGGCGGTCTCGTCGGAGGGCACGCTGCCGTTGGCGTCGGTCGCGTTCTTGTCGTAAGAAAGCCTGTACGCCTTGTCGAACACGATGTCATCCAGTAGGTTGCCTAAATTGTATTGCTTCGAGTCAACGCTCTTGAATGTGAACGACGTCACATCGGAAGTGGCGACATAGACACCCTCATAGGTCGCCCACTGTCCGTCATGGTTCCGTGACGAATAAGGCCCTGAGCCATCCTTGATCTCCATCTCGTTCGACGCGTGGGTCGAAACGGTCGTGGATGCCGTGGCCTTCCCGGTGGCGTCGAGTCCGTTCTGGGATTCGACGCGGGTCATCCTCACTGGCTGCTCGTTTCCGTCCGGCCCGATCAGGACCTGCATCTTATCCAGATAATCGCGGCTTAGACTGGCGTGTTTCAGCCGCACTTTGTATAGCGTGCCGGGCGTGGTGTGGATGTACTGGCGAATGCTGGTATGCGCCTGATATGCGCACAGTTCGGCGTACATGTTGCCGGTACGCGAGTCCCGCTGGAGCTCGACCTCGTTCGTATGCCATTGCGAGGACTCGTTCTGGACTCGGGCGACCTCGGTGGAATCCCAGGCGAACCTGTCCGAATCGAAGGTCGACGGGAGGGAGACCCATCGAGGTTGGGGTGCGAAGACCATCCTGTCCTTGCGGCTGACGCCCCACCAATTGCCCTTATTGTTCAGGACGTCGGCTCCCGGATATTCGAAATCGCCGTTGACGAGGTAGTCCGGCAGGCTTGCGTTCGTGTCCGCGACGGTCTTGACGGTTCCGTTGGTCTTGGTCTTGGCGGGCTGGGTGGTGTTCTCCTTGCCGCGCTGGTTCGACGGAACCTCACCTGTTGCGTCAGTGGAGTTTTTGTCGTAGGAGAGCTTGTAGGCGCGGGCGAAGGTCACGTCGTCGAGCAGGTTGCCTTTGGTGGGGTCGAGGTAGTTGACGGCCTTGAATCCGAACCGTGTGGTGGTCTGCCCGTCAGGGATCACGTAGTAGCCCTCGTAGGTCTCCCACTGGTCGGCATGATGCCAACGGTTCTCGTTCGTGACCTTGGTGGCGATGGTCGTGGACTTCTCGCCCACCTTGTCACCGGCCTTGCCGTTCGCGGTCACGCGGGTCATCTCGATGGGCGTGCCGTTGATGACGACCTGCATCTGGTCGACGTTGTCCTTGCACAGGCTGGCGTGCTTCAACCGGATCTTATACAGGGTGCCGGGAATGGTGGCAAGGTCCTGATAGATGGTGCGGCCGGTCTCGGACGCGACCATTTCCGCGTAGGTGTTGCCATCCGTGCTGTCCTGTTGGAGTTCGACCGCGTTGGCACGGTCCTTCAGACCGCCTTGGTCCTGGCCGCCTTTCTGGTCGGTCCTCCAGGCGAACTTGGACGCGTCGAACCCGTCCCAGTCCACCCAGGCGGTACCGGTGTCCGAATCGGCGTGCCTTGTGTTGCGGATGTACTGTCCGTTGTTCGGATCGACGCTCGTATACGCGCTTGCCATGTCGTAACGGGCGCTGATGGTCTTCCACCCACCGTCGGGAAGGTATTCGAAGTCGCTGTTTACCAGGTGGTCCGACAGTTTCGACGTGTCGGAGGCAAGCCTGATTTTGCCGTTGGTCTTGGTCTTGGCGGGCTGGGTGGTGTTCTCCTTGCCGCGTTGGTTCGACGGAACCTCGCCGGCGGCATCCGAAGCGTTCTTGTCGTAGGTGAGCGGATACGCGGTCAGATACGGCATGTACACGCCGACAGCGATGGCGCTGCCCCAACCGTCCCAATGCTGGTTCACCTGTCCGAACGAGACCTTGAACCGGGAGGCCTGCTTCGCTCCGACCACGGCGGCCCCCTTGGAATCCTTGTTCGCGTCGTCGGTCGCGCCCTTCGGACCGCCGGCCAATGTCACATGCGTGGTGCCGTAACCGGTGTTCGCCTTCGAATACGATTGGTTCGGATCGCCGCTGCCGATCATGCCGAGTTTCTCCAACGTCTTGTCGGATTCGATGTCGGTCCGCTCGTACACGTCATGTCCTTGGAGGACGCCGCCGCTCATGACCTCCGCGTCGCCGAAAGCGAGTTGGAAGTCCTTCAGCACGTTCACGCCGGTGTCGGTCCGGTCTGCGGAAGGCGTGACGTTGGAGAACGTGACGGAGGCTGCCGGATCCTGCCTGCCCATCCTGCCGCTGAACGCGAGGGCGGTGTTGCCTGTGAGCTTGTACGCGGAGGTCAGCCGGCTCCACTTGCTGCCGGTGTAGTCTTTCGCGGTCAACGCCGCGTTGTCGGTATGCGTGATGGTCGCGTCCGCGTCGATGTGGCCGCCGGGCACGTTGATGCGCACCGGCGTCGGTTTCCCGCTGGAGTCCAACGGCAGGTTCGACCAGTCGATCCAGCAGAATTTGTCCGCGTATGGTCCGGTGGCGCCTTCGCCGGATTGCCTGCAGTCGAGGACCGTGCGTCCGCCCGTATCGTCGGCCGTGGTGGTGACGGCGCCCGTCGTATCGGATGCCGCGCCGGCCGCGTCCACCGCGTTGGCGGTGCCGGCCAGGCCCGCGCCCAACGTGGACGCGGCGACAAAACCGGCGATAAGTCTTGTAAGGAATCCCATTTCCCTCATCCTTTGTGATTCATATGCGAGTTCCGTATTTTTGGGAAGAGGGCCGGGATCGTGCGTCTGACAGGAGAAAAGGCCGCACGATCCCGGCTCCTGGATCCCCGGCCCCTCGCTTTCGAGGCCGGGGACGATTCGGAAAAATCAGGCGATGGCCGGACCGTCGCCCAGGTTCTCGTGGCGGACTCGGTAGGCGGCGAAGCCGGACGCGGTGGCCACGAGGATGATCGCGAACGCGCCGACCAGCATGACGCCCATGGTGGTCGCGCCGGTCTGCGGCAGCTGGGTGATGTTGTCGATGTTCTTCACCACGGCGGTCGGGGTGGTGGTCTTGCCGTCCGCGTTGTTGACCGTGCCGGTCAGTCCCGGCTGGTTCTTGCCGGTGATGGTCACGTGCCCGTCGTCGGTGATCTTGAGGGTGAAGCTCGGCTTGACGAAGCTGAAGTAGCCGGTCGGCACCTGGGTTTCCTTCACGGTGTACGTGCCGGCGCCCAGACGGGTGAAGTTGATCACGCCGGACGCGTTCGTGGAGAATTCGGTGGCTTTGGACTCATCCGTGGTGAACGTCCACTGGTTCGAACCCGTGTTCCACACGTACCACTGGTTCAGGCTGTCGTTGTGGAGCTTGAACTTGGCTCCCTGGATGACCTTGTTGCCGTCGGCCGCGCTGATCTTCTTCAGATTCACGTCGTAGGTCGGGACCGGGGTCTCATCGGTGCCCGGCCCCGGGGTCGGCACGTCCGGCGGGACCACGTTGGGCAGCCAGTTCGAGGTGATCAGGATCTGGTTGAGGCCTTGGTTGGCCTTGGACGCGTTGACGACCTTGCCCTGGTAGGTCACGGTCACCTGCTTGCCCTGGTAGGTGTCCACGAGGCTCTGCAGGCTGGTGACCTTGAAGCCGGTGCCGTCGGAATTGCCGACCTTGTCCTTGCCGATGGTGCCGAACTGGTTGGTCACGTCCGTGCCGGACGACGTGGTCGCGTGGAAGGAGCCGTCCACGTAGACGATGCCGGTCATGTGGTCCTCGAGGGTGATGGTGTCCACGGCCAGCTTGTTCGGCACGGTGAACGTGGCCTTGAAGTCACGGGTCTCGCCGTTGGTCGCGGCCGCGGAATCCTTCCACGTGCCGTCCACGCTCTTGATCTTCTTGTCGATCTTGGTGACGTTGGTCTTGATCTGGGTGGAACCGAGGGTCTGGCCGTTGCTCATCCTGACGCTGCCGCCGATCGTGGTGGACACGAGGATCGGGATTCCCTGGGCGTCGACGACGAGATAATAGCCCTCCGGCAGGGTCAGGTTCAGACTGCCCGTGACGGAGGTCTGGTTGGTCTTCACGGCCGCCACCTTGCTGGACGCGGCGGTGGACTGCAGGGTGCCGGCGACCTTGCGCAGCGTGTCCGAATCGGTCTTCAACCGCAGGAGCTGTTCGGCGGCGTTACGGCCTTCGGACGTGTTGTAGGTCACGCCGTTCTTGTTCAACGCGGCCTTGACCCACGCGTCGGTCGTGGCGTCCGGGGATGAGGCGCTCACGCTCTTCACGTTCGCGCCGTCCTTGACGACGTCGTTGTATCCAGCGACCTTGTACACGGTGAAGCTGTGTCCGGCGAGGGTGCTGCCGTCGCCCGCGTTCAGGGTGAGCGTGCCGTCCGCGGCGAACGCCGAACCCGGGACGCACAACGCGGCCAACGCCGCGGCGGTCGCGCACGCGGCCGAGATCTTCTTCATATCCATACTGGATGTCTCCTTTGATAGGGATTCTTCTGTTTTCTGCACGGACGGCTCACGCTGCCGTGGAAGTCCGATATCGTCGGCGTCCGCTTTCGGATCGCCGGCCGGTTGCCGGATCTCTCAACCATTCCCACGTGCACATGGCCGTATGAGCGCAGATATTCGAACGGGTGGCACCCCAATAAGATGGATGGGGGCGTGGGACGTTCTTTCGGACGAGCCACGCCGGCCTTGTACGGCATCCACGGTCCGGGAAAGGAAAAGGGCGGGATGTTGGAGAATCCTCCAACATCCCGCCCGTGGCGTCACTCATGCCGTATGGCGGATCCGAACGGTCATCGGATCATTTGGCGGCATGCACGCCGTGCTTGACGGTCGAGGTCCTGCGACGTGCGCCCAAGAGGGTCACGCCGACACCGCCGAAGGCGATGAGGGACAGCAGGACGCCGCCGATGGCCATGCCGGTCTTGGCGAGATCCTCGCGGTAGCCGCTCCAGTCGTCGGTGTTCGAGTCCACGGTGGTGTCCTCGCACAGGGTCCTGTCGCCGACCTTGACCTGCTTGAGGCCTGTCGTGTCGGACGCGTCGCCGTCGACCTTCGTGTCGGCGTCGGACTTCTCGTCGCCGGTCTGGCCGCCGAACTGGTCGGTGACGGGGCATTCGACGAGCGGCGTGCCGGTGACCTTCACACGGTCGGTGTGCTTGCCGCCCTGCCCGACGCCCTTCAACGTGCCGGTGATGACGGTGGACTCGCCGGGCTTGAGCACGAGGGTGTCCCAATCGTCCGGATACTTCAGGTCCGTGACGTCGCCTTCGCCGGCGATGGTCCTGTCGACCATCTTCAGGTCCTTGGCGAGATACCAGGCGCCCTCACCGGTCGAGGAGTCCGTCTTGGACGTGTTGGTGATCTTGAACGCGATCTGCTGGCCGTCTCCGGCCATCTTCAACGCGTCCTTCACGTCGTCGCGGTCGCCGGCCTGTTCGCCGGAGGCCACGTCGTACTTCTCGATGTGGATCGACGGGGTCATGTCCGGGGTGCGGGTCCACACGATGTTGGACTGGAACTCCTTGTCGTTGAACTGTTCGGTGAACTGGTTCTCGACGCGTTCGGACACCTTCAGGCGCTTGCACTGGATGTACGCGCGCCAGCCGTTCTCATGCGCGTTGTCCGCGGACACGAGGGCACGGTACGCTTCGGTCGCCTCGACGGTGACCTGGCCGTTGGCGTCGGCCGTGGCGGTGAACAGTTCGCCGCCGAGCTTCGAGCTGTCGAAGCCGTTGCCGGCGAGCTTGTCGCCCTTGGCGGCGAGCACCTTGCCGTCCCTGTACAGGTCGCGGGTCGCGTACACGGCCCACTGGCCCGTGTACTGGTCGAACTCGGTGTTCAGCGGATCCACGATCTTCCACTGGCTGACCTGCGGGTAGGCGCGGTCGGCCGGGATGACGGAGCTGTCGAGCTGGTAGAGGAAGGTGCGGTCCTTGTACACGCTTCTGCCGTCGATGCTTTCGCCGCCGACCTTGACGGTCACGTCCTTGGCCGGGTTGACGGGCTTGAGCGGGTTGGACACCTCGTTGGTCTCCACGGTCGTGTCGTTGGTGACCTGGATGGCCTTGTTCCTGACCGTGTACCCATCCTTGACCTTGACGACCTTGTACGGCATGACGACCTGGTAGGTCTGGCCGAGGAGGTTCTGGTCGATGGCCGGATCGTTGAGCGGATCATGCTTGCCGTTGGTCGAATACTTGGCGAGGTCCTTCGGCTGGGGGTCGCCCTTGACGGTGACGCCCTTCTTCGGGATCCACGTGTCCACGGTCTTCGCGTACACGTATGCGACGCCGTCCTTGATCTGGATGTTGAACTTTCCGGTCACGTCCTTGCCGGACTGGTCGAGCACCTCGATCTTGGATTCGTCGATGGCGACGTACTCGTCATCGAAATCGTCGGTGATGCCGGCCTTCCACACGCGGTACGCGTTGTTGGTCTGCTTCAGGTCGAGGGTGACCAGATAGTTGCCGGTATCGCCCAGCAGCATGGTTTTGCCGTCGATGCTGACGGTCGGATCGCCCTGCTCCTTGGACTGGTTGTCCTTCTTGGAGGGGTTGTGGACCGGCGGCAGGTTGTCGACGATGTTCGACGGGGTGATCATGTTGTTCAGCGTGAGCGCCCACTGGTTGGCCACTTTGCGGTCGACGGGAGCGTTCTTCGCGACGGTGCCTTCGAAACGGACCTGCACCTGCGGGTTCGTGCCGGCCTTCCAATGTTCGGCCACGTACTTGTTCGAGTACGTGATGGTGAACTTGTGCGCCGCGGTGTCCCATGCGACCGTGTAGTCGCCTTCGACGCCCATCTGCGGGTCGCTGGTGGTCAGCTGTCCGCCGGTGGCGAGGTCGGTGACCTCAAGGGTCTGCGGGTCGGGTTCGAGGTACTGGTCGTACACGTCGGTGTCCTGGATGGACACGATCCGGTATCCGAGGTCGGCGGGCAGTTTCGGCTGCGTGGTGAGACGGTATTCGACCTTCTGGCCCGGATACACGACCTTGTCGTCGGCGTCGTTGTTCGCGCCGCCCTGGCTGCCTTCGGCGACGACCTTCTTCTTGACCGGCGGGACGTAGCCGCAGATGTGCGGTTCGTTGGTCGGCTGGGACTCGTTGTTGACCTTCTCGGAACCCGAGTTGGTCAGCTTGGAGCCGTCGGGGTTCTCGCAGAACGTGAGCTCGTCGCCCGCGGCCTTCCTGAAGTCCTTGCGGACCTGGGCCGCGCCCTTGCCGTTGGCGAAGTTCACGACGCCGGGCAGGAGCAGGCTGATCTGCTTCGGATTCTTCAATCCGGCCTGCGCGGCACGGTATTCCGGCTTCGCGGTCGCGGTGACCTTGGTGCCCTGGACGGTGATGTCGAACTGGTCGGTCACGTCACGGCCCTTGTTCGCGATGTTCGCGACGGAGGATGCCGCGTCGGTCGTGGCGTCGGCCTCGTACACGCGGATCTTCGACTTGTCGGACGTGAGATCCCAGATGTAGTCGGCCTTGGCGTAATCGTCGGTCAGCTTGATGTCGGTGACCTTGACGAGATCGGACGCGATGACGCCGTTGACCACGGACGCGACCTGGTCGCCGTCGAGGAACTTCTGGGTGTCCGCTCCGGTCTTGTTCGTCTCGTCCGGATCGACCACGGCCTGCCAGGTGCCGTCATCGCCGAGCTTGATCCAGCTCTTGTCCGGGTTCGGGCTCCACTCCCTGACGGGCGGCTCGTTGCCGGGCACGGTCTGCTGGTTCCATTTCTCCCAATCGCCGTTGGTGAGCTGGACCTTCTGGCCGGCCTTGAGCACGCCCTTGGTGAACGCGCCCTTGATGGTCATGCGCACCTTGCGGTCCGCCGCCTGGTTGTAGGTCGTGTCGAGCAGCGGCTGTTTCGCGGTGATCCACACCCTGCCATCCTGCTTGTGCACGTCGAACAGGCTGTTCGCGTCCTTGCCGTCGATGGTGACGGTCACCGACGCGGAATCCAGGTCGATGTTCCTCGCGCTCTTGGAGAAATCATCGCCCAATTCGTAGGAGCTCATCTTCCTGGCGAGGTTCTTCGGCAGCAGGCCGTTGACGGTCACGCCGAAATCATCCTGCTGGACGAACGTGTGCGTGTCCGCGTTGACCTTGTTGCTCCACGCCGTGTCCTCGGCCGTGGCGGCCTGGCCCTGGTCGGCGCTCCACACCTTGTCGGGCTTCGGATTGCGCACGTAGACCGGCGGCTCGTTGGTCGGCCGGGATTCGTTGTTCCACTTCTCGGAGGCCTTGTTGGTCAGCTTCCTCTGGTCGGCCGCGGCCTGGGCGTTCGGAACCTGCTTGACGATGCCGCCGATGTACAGTTTGACCTTGCGGTCCTTGGTGCCGAACGCGGTCTTCGTGAGGAACGACTGCTTCGCGGTCGCGGTGGTCGTGTGCTTCGCGGTGTCGACCGTGATGTCGAACCGGTCGGTCACGTCCGCACCATCCACATACACCTTGACCTGGTCCTTGTGGTTCCAGTCGATCCACTGGGCCGAAGCGGTCCAATCATCGGTGATCGCGTAGGAGGTGAACGGGTTGAGCAGGTGCGCGGGGATACGGCCGTTGACCACGGCGCCGATCGCGTCGCCGGTCACGAACGTGCGGTTGTCGCTGCCCTTGTCGTTCGTATGCTGCGGATCCTCGGCCGTCAGGGCGCCGTTGGAGTCCAACACCCACACCTTGTCGGGCTTCGGAGTGACCTTGCCGACCTGTTCGCTGTTGCCGGTCTGGCAGTGGCTCTTATCCGCATTGCCGTATTCGTCGCCGGTCCAGCAGGCCTGGCTGTCGTCCGGGATGGTGTAGTCCGTGCCGGTCGGGGTCGCGGACTGGGGCACGTTCAACGTGTATTGTCCGGAGACCGGGTTCGGCACGTGCGCCTTGACGACGCGTTTGCCCGCATGGGAATCGTCCACCGTGATGTCGGCCTTGACGGTGTTGCCGTCCTGGTCGGTCACGGTGATCTTCGAATAGTCGTCCTTGTCTGTGCCGCCGATCAGGACCTTCTGGCCGGTCACGTCGATCGTGTCGTACAGCCAGAAATGCTCGGACGCGTTCGACTGGGCGGTGATATGCGCCGTATACAGGCTGCCGGAAGCGATCTGCTGGGCCTCGGCGGTGACCTGCTGGCCCGCCATGTTGGTGAGCTTCTTCGACGGCGGCGGCGAGACCGGCTTCCAGGATTCCTTCGCGTCCTGAGCGCCCATATGGCTGGCCGCGGCCTTCATATGGCCCTGCTTGCCGACGGTCACATCATAGTAGTAGGAGCCGGCCGGCCAGACCTTCCAAGACTTGTCCACGTCCTTGTAGCCGAACGAGACGCTTTTGGTCGTGTTGTTGTTCTGGGTGAACTGCTTGGACGCGGTACGGGTCGTGCCGTCCAGACCGGTCCAATGCAGTGTGACGGTGCCCGTCACGTCCTCGGAGATCGTGCTGCCGCCACGGCTGGTGGTGATCGCGTCGGAAACGTCATCGGTCGAACCGGCCTGGGTGAACAGGCCACCCGCCTGCGTGCTGACGGTCAGATCGTAGTCGACCGGCGGCTCGTCCTGGTCGAGGACGATGGCGACGACCGCGCGCGGGGCCTTGCTCATCTCACGGGCCGCGAGACTGTTGATGGAAGTCTGTCCATCGCTGAAAGCATCGGAAGTCTTGTAATTGGCTCCCTGATAGGAATAAGTGTTGTTCGGAATGCCGGACGCATTGTATGCGGCCTTCCATTTTGCGGCGTCGAAGGAGCCGTTGGCGCCCGTGTACCAGTCGCCGTTCGCGCCGGGCGTGTGCACGAAGCCCACGGACACGAGGCGGCAGGTCGGATTCTGGTTGCCCGAAGCCTTCGAACGGGCCACGCATTCGGCGTTCGCGCCGTTCACGGCCTCGTCGATGGCGCTGTTGGACTCGCTGCCGTCCATCGACTTCACGCCGACGGATCCCATGGCGGATTTCACATTCTCGCGGGTCGGGGAGCCGAAGGAGTCCTTGTACACCCATGTGATCTTGCCGGTGCCGCCGGCGGAGCCGTCGCCCGTGCCCGTGCCGTCACCGGAGCCGCCGCCACCGTCGGCGGCGAACGCGCCGACGACCGGGGACGCCAGCGTGGCCGCGGCGACCAGGCCGGCTATCGTGGCCTTGCCCCATTTCTTGTTCTTGTTGGAACCCAATGTTCCGTCTCCTTTCAGAGATTCTGCTTGCAGAACGTCCCGCCGTGCGGGCGGGACGGGACGGCGGGAACGCACGTTCCCTGCGCGGTTCCCCTCACGGGGACCGGCCCATCCAATCCGTTCCACGCGTACGGGCGCCGATGGGGCTCGATATGGGTTCGGGGGGTTACGCGGCATGGAAGGTACGGGAAAGGGAAAGGCCCCGCCCAACAGGGCGGGGCCTTTGGAAGGCTGGATGAGGCGAATCAGCCCAAAGGGCAGAAATGCTGTCCATCGCAATTCGGATTGATGGTCACTTTGTCTTCCCAGTCGTAGTGGATGCTTGGCGCGGGGGAGTTCCCGCTCGGGGAGCCGCCACCCTGGCCTTGCGATCCGCCGGAATAGGACCGTCCACCGGCGGAACCGGACCGGCCGCCGGACGAATACGAACCGTACGAGTACGAGCGTTGCGCCTGCGCCTGCTGTTGGGCCTGCTGTGCGGCGGCCGCCTGGGCTGCGGCCTCCTGTTCGGCCTGCGCCTTCGCGGTGGCCTCGGCGTCGGCCTGGTCCTTCGCCGTCTTCGAATCGTTCACGGCCCTGACGGCCTTGGCGATGGCGTCGGCGTCGCGCTTGGCGATGGCCTGCTTCAACGCGTCACGGGTCTTATCGTCCTGGACCTTGCCTTCCGTCGCCCTGTACAGCCCGTCCGCGTCGGCCACCGTCTTGTCCAGCTTCGACGACTCGACCGCCTTCACGGCCGACTCCAACGCCTTCGCAGCCGCCTTCACGCCCTTGGCCGTCTTGTCCGCCTTGGCGGTGGCCTCGTCCAGACCGGTCTTGTCGGACGCGTCGCACTTGACCATGGCGGGAGTCTCCGCCCCAACGGCCCGTTTGAGCGCGTCAAGGGTCTTCACGTCCTTCACGCCTGTCGCATCCGTCTTCAACGCGGCCGTCGTAGCATCCGCGCCGAGCAGCGCCTTATACGACTTCACCGTCTTACCCAGGTCCGTGACGGCCGACTGGCACGCCTGGCGCGCCACCGACACCCGATGGTTCTCGTACGCCCTGTATCCGCACACGCCACCCGCGACCAGCGCGACGGCCGCGACGGCGGCCACGCCGATGACGACCGGCCTGCGGTTCTTCCTTCCGGCCGAAACGGTCCCGTCCACGGGCGTGGACTGCGGGATGGTGTCCGGCGTCATGCTGTCTTTCTCGTCCATGACGACTCCTTCTCGACTACGTATGTGATTCATATTACCCACATAACCCCTTGTTGATATCGCACAGGGAAGAGGCTACAGGCTCCTGCCATGCGAGCGAACGAGCAGATACGTCCAGATGGCGAGATTCAGGATTTGGACCAGCAGGAGGATCACTTCCACGCCGGATGCCATGCCGGTCCATCCGTCCCGTGCATGCATGAGCCCGTGACCCAGTCCGTACGAGTAGGCGAACACGCCTATCCAGCCGGCCAGACGACAGTACAGGTCGGTACGACGTCGCGCTTCCGACCATTCACGGTCGGACCGTTTCGGAATCAGATATGGTCCGGTCAACCGCACGCATGCGATGAGGTTCAGAACGCATACGATGCTTTTCAACAGGTCCGCCCAGCTCATTGCCCGTCATCCTCTCCCAGTCCGGAACCTTCAGGCGACTTTTCAGGATACGCTTTCGATGGTCCGGTTGTCCGTTCCACGTTCCTTGACCATTGATATCGAGACGGACGCGTCACATTCCCGGACCGTCGAAACACGTCGGAACAGAAGATGAGGGTAAGACGGAGGGATCGGGATCAGGAAGAGGCTCGGGGACGGATGCTTCCGGACTGGACGGGACACCCACAGTTGGATGCAGGTCGCGCCATGCCTCCATGAACGCGTGCTCGTACCGATAGTCGCAGACCCTGCGATGGTATTCGTGGAAACCATCAGGCACGACGGTGAGACCATGCGACATGGACGGTATGGAGCCAAGCAGATCATGGAAGGAACGTGGATCGTATCTTTCCATGAAGCGATCCAACGCCTTGGTGCATTCCTCGTCCTGTCCTGATGCGAGGTATTTCAATGGGGCGATGGGTTTTCCCCTATCCGTCACGTAGCAGGAGCGGACGTCCAACGCGTCTTGGCGAATGAGATCCGGGTTGGCGAGACGGCGTTCGATTCCCGAGTCGGTTCTTTTGTTGTTGAACGAGTTGCCATTGTCGTAGACCGGCGCGAGGGAGAACTCCCCGCGTGGATTCCTGAGCACGCCCCAATTCGTGTTGTTCCGGTCTATGTTGCGGATGAACGCGTCCACCACGAACATGTCCCAGAACCGGTCGGACACTCCATCGATCGAGCGAAGAACCGGGATGCGGTGAATCGCCGACCGTACGTCGGCGAGCACCACTCCGGAACCGGTGGACGCGTCCTCAGTGAATCCTGGCTCGTCATCGGAAAGCGAGTTCTTCAGATCATGGAAATTGACAAGTCTGGAATCCGGGAAGGTGAAGTCCCTGCAGGCGCAGACGATACGCCCATCACGGATTCCCAGCACCGTTTCATGAACCGGTATGCCAAGAGCGGCATACACGTGGGATCCCAGCCATTCGGACACCGGCGCGGTCGTATACGAAGGAACGCTGCCCTGAAGGTTCCTGGTCGTTCCGGGGAATTTCACCAACCAGTCGCCGGCCCTCCAGACGAGTCCGATCTTCCGTCCGGCGTTCCCGCCGTAGAACTGTCCGGAAGTCTCGCATGATTCAAAATCTTGGATGTCGATCATGATGCCCATTCTAATGGAGCCGCCCCATGACCGGCATATCCGCCCGCATTGGCCAGCCACGTCCCTTGTCTCATAGTCCGGCGTTTTCTCGTACCTGATTCATCAGGTCCTCCAACGTGTCCGCCAAGGCCGACACGCGTCGATGGTCCGCATCGTCGGCCCCGTCGAACGGTTCCGCCTGTTCGACCGTGTCCGCGAGCCTGGACCGCAGGTACGGGACGGACAGTTCCATGCCGGCCGTCCGGTCGAGCAGGTCCCTCGCGGCACGCAGGTCGCTGGACAGTCGCGTCATGTCGTCACGCCGTGACTTCTCGGATCGGGTCTTGTCGTACTCCTTCCGGAACGCGGCCACCCGTTTGGACTGTTCCACGTATGCGGACGCCTGTTTCCTCGCCTTCGCCGTGTTCGATTCGAGTTGCCTGTTCCTCAGAGTCGCGTCGCATTGGATGGATGGCGCGCGTCGTATGGTCCGTAACGATTCGTATCGTCCGGCCCTTTCCCCGTCCAGAACGGACCCGTCGATGTTGAGGTCCACGGCCACGAGTCCTTCCAACCGTTCACGATTCCGGTTCATGGACGCCACCGCGTCCGAACATTCCGAGACGAGCTGGTCGTGGCGCACGCTCAACCGTGATTCCGTGATGACCATGCCGATGCCCGCGACCGCGATGACGAGCGTGCATGCGGTGAGGACGGCCACGCCCTTCCCTGACATGCGCGACGGGTTGGCGTGAGGCGTCTCGCTGCCGTCATCCCAGCCGATATCGTCCGGGTCGTCGTCGCGTGGCGTGGAGAACGGATTCCAATCCGGGTCCACGCCATGCGACCGTATGCCGTCGTAACCGTCGTCGTCAATCATGGGAAACCTCCTGAAGAAAAATGAGAAGGCCGCCCGCCGGACCTCCCGTCGAGAAGATAGACAAAAAGAAACGGGACAGAAAACGGTCCGGCGGACGGCTCCCGTCGAATGTCGGATGGGAAGGGGTAGAACCCATCCGGACGGGATCGCTCACCAGCCTTGAAGCGTAGGCCGGACGGGAACGCCGGACGCTCCCTCAAGGGGAGGAGGGAGAAGCCCGGACGTTTCCGTCAACCATCCCACATGACGGCCGACCGATAACAGCCGATACGGGTTTCTAATCCAACACGTCGGCGGCCATGTCCAACAACGTTCGGTTCCTATGTGAATCGTCCTTCGCCATGAGACTGTCCAGGAAACCGGTATCCAAGACCAGTTTCAGATCAGGTTCGAACCGGACGTCACCCAAGCATACGGACAGCCGATAGGTTTCCACGCAATGCTCGCCGCGCATGACAGGACTCTGATCGTGGATAAGGAAAGACAAATCGACGAAACCATGGCCCTCCGCTCTATCGACACGGACATAACCATCCATCCTGGTCGGAGTGAAACGAATGCTTTTGATCTGTAGCTTTTTCAGATAACAGTGCAATGGGCCATCTACCAGCAAGTACCGTCCCACCAGGTTCTGGGCGGGCGCGGCGTAGAAAAGCATGAACGACTGGTTGAAATAGGAGGCGCGATAATACCGCCATCCCTCATCGGCACGCCACATGGACAGCAGTTCCCGAGCGTATCCACGTCCCACATGCAGGCCCGTGGTCTTCTCCCAGATGTAAACATACCGGTCGAATTGGTCGCGCATCAGAGCGTACAGTTCCCGTCCGGCCTTATCCGTCGGAGTCCGGCGCGTGTTACCGGGATCCGAATGGTTCCTGGACAGCGGACAGAACATGTACGCGGTCTCGTCATAGTCCGCGACTCCAGGAACCGACGCCGAGTAATGCCGGCCGTACGGATTGGCCGACCGGCTTCCGTCAGTCCTTTTGAACAGGTTGCAGATCAGGATCGGATTGCCGCACGCCGGACATACCGCGAAATACGAGGGATGTCCGCCCCGCATCTGCACGAACGGTGCTTTCCGGTTCGTTTCCCGCCGATAATTTTCTTCCGTCAACGGCACAACGCGTCCTCTTCGACCTGTTCTGAAAACATCCATGGCGAACCTCCACTAACCGGAACCGATATCGGTTCCAATCGTAGGACGATTCGCCTATCATCGGTCAGGACCAAACTCACTGGTACCTCCTGCTGACTTTTATCCACCATTCCGTCGAGAGGGGTGGCACCGCGCCCTCATGTTCGGCGAACGCGAGCATGGAAAGCACCGTGGTCAGTCCCATGCCGAACTCACGGCCACCCTGCCGCAGAAGGAACACGTAATCCTCCGTGCAGTCGTCGCAATCCATATGGTCGATGATCGCCTTGCGCGCCAGACGCGCACGCTCCACCTTGTCGATATCCTCTGTCATGATCCAGCTCCTTGTCTTTTAGGAATCATTCCGCTTTTTCACGCGCGTCACCGGGGATTGTCGCCAATAGGGCACAGCTCCCGAAGCGTTCCAGTCCATCCCCGCCAACCATCCTGCGGCTGCAGGGGACGGATAGCCAATGGCAAGACGACGGCCCGCGATAGGAAAACAGCGTAATCACAGCCAAACAATTGTGGTACAATTAATTCCATGATCATCTTCGACCCCAAATCGGCCTACAAGCACTTCAAGGAGGACCGACTTGACGAGGACGGGATACGCAAGGCCATGGCGCATCCGGAATGGATCGCGCTCATCGACCCAGCCGACCCGGCCATCCCGCCCGGAACATCCGGCAACATGGTGGCCCTCGTCATATGCCTACGTCATCCCGGCGCGTGGGACGATGACCTGATAGAAGTGCTCGCCCGACCGCAGGGACGTGACATGCTCGTGTTCCACGTCGAGCATCTGACCGACAAATGGCGTACCTACTGGATAAAATGGAGGCAAAGAAAATGACCGACATCTACGAACGAATGGCGGACGAGAACGAGCCCGCCCCCGCTACGGCTCCAGCCGCGCAGCTCACGGGTGATCAGGCGTCCGAGCTGATGACCTCGCTCATGGCCGAGGACTCCGACGCCACTGCGATTCTTGCCGCGCTGGCCGGACCGGGTCGGCCAACAGCCGACGAGAAACGAGAGAAGAGCGTGCAGGAACGCTTCCGCGTCCCGGCCTCATGGAGCTCCTATATAGAACATGCGGCGATACGTGATGGTTTCAACAACAAAAGCAAGTATCTGAAGGCCCTCATCATCCAGGATGCTCGCGCGCATCACGAAGAGCACCGCCTGCAGGCCGCGTAATACGGAAGGGGAACGGTTCGTGACGATTCCAAGTCGCGGACCGTTCCCCTTTTTTCCATTCCCGTCGTTCATCCCTCGGATCGGCAAACGAACACGCCCGGCATGCCGGCGCATCCATCGATTTCGACAATCTGAGACAAGGCCCGTTTGATTCCGTTCACTTTCAACGTGAGATCCGGTTGTCCCATACACGACCATTCCGCCATCAGACTGCCATGTGGTCGTTCCGGCGAAAGCATGACACGAAGTCGCCGGTCGAATATGAGGCTCCTACGCACAGGCCGATCCGAACCGTCAGCATACGGGAAGTCCACCGTCACGGTCCATATCAATCCCGTGATCCCATCAAGCATGCCAAAAGGAGCCACCAAAGGAAGACCGCAACGGGAAACCCTACGGCCAGCCGTACGTACCGGACAGTGGATATGCCGATTCGTATACGGTCGGCCGACCTTCCACGATCCCACGGGAAACACGTCTTTGCCGGAACGCACCGACAGGCCCATGCCGATCCGGGCTCCAGTCTCGAAACAGGGATACATGAGATTCAATACCAGTATCCCGTCACCGGCCCCGACCGGTTGCAAACGCTCAACCTCGGCAAGAACACGCGCATAATAGGCGTTCTCACCATCCGAAGCATTCCATGAGGCCCCATTTCGATCGGACGTCTCACGATTTTTCATACTCCCGTCCTTCATCATTTATCAGCCTTCACGTTGGAGACTGGCAGGACTAACGGTCCGACATCCGAATCCTCGCAATAATTCGCCACCACGGTGACCGGCGACTTGTCACGCAGGAGGAACATCTGGTTCAACATCACGCAAGCCCCGGGAAGCAACGTCACATTCCGCTCCCAACCCCGCAGATCATCATCCTCGGGTCCCGACTGGCCGATGGCGATGCCATGCTGGAAGGCGCGGAACTGGTTGGCGCCGAAACCACAAAACTCGTCGGACCGGTTCGTCACACGGTAATGCACGATGAGTTTCCTTCGACGGACACGGTAGGACAGCACGTCCACAGTGGACCATTCGGATTCGAACCGGTGGGATATGTTGACGAACCCGCGTCCCGCGCAGGCACGGGCCTCGACCCATCCGAATAACAAACAATCCCTCACGCATATCCAGATGAATCCCAACACAACAGGAGACAGAACCACAGCACAGAAGACGATATAAGGACCAGCGGCCACCCAAGCCTCATGGAATATGTTCATCGCAATCGTTTCCTTTCGGATTACAGTATCGGTTTATGGATAAAAAGGACGAGAAAAAGAAAGCCGCCAAGTACGATCCCACGTTGACGGCCGAAGAGAAGAAGGACGCCAGAAAACTGACGGGAAAGGAATGGCTGTACCGCATCGGACGCGCGGACGACAGCATGTGGGACCAGTCGAAAAAGAAAACCACATACAGGTGGGCGAAGAGAATCGACGGCCACTTCGATGAAATCGGCGTCCTGCTGTCCATCCTGTCGATTGTTCTAACTATTTGCGGATTCATATTCACGTGCGTGCAGATCAATCAGGCCAACGAATCGTACAGGGAATCCGCACGGCAGTTCCAACAATCCGGTCCCGTGTTCTCCTGGTTCGACGAGGATTATTACGCCAGGAGCATGTCCACCGACGGAACCGGACGACAGATCGGCGCGATCGTATTGTCGAACACGGGAAGAACATCCGGCAGCATCATCGCGGTCAAACGCGATGGGGATTCCGGAAAGCCCATGACGTTGTGCATGCCATCCTTCACGGAGGACGGCCGATACGACAAGACAGTGAAACCGTCGGTCGGAACCGGTCTCGCGGCATTGGACCCGGGCGATTCCCGACTCGTGTTCTACATGACCGGCAACGGTGGGAAACTCGACCGGACGGAGACGTTGCGGATAGTGACCACGTCCGGCCAGACCCTTGACGCGGCGAGGATACGGAACGTGTCCAAGGAAGCCATGGACCATTACGCGTCCCTGGAAGGATGGTTCGACGCCGTCAACGCCTGCGAAAATGCGATGGACGACGCACGATAACCGGCAGAGTTCAGCGTCGAGCATCTGACCGACAAATGGCGTGGTTACTTGCGTTAGGCACATAGGGAGAAAATCAAATCCAGCACCAGAGTCATGGAGGACAGCAGGATTGCGATTCCTCCCAGCCAACGTTGCTGACTGGCGTACCGTGCGGGAATCTCGTCCCATGCCCTCCGGGCGTTTTCTCTCTTCTCCTTTTCCGCGGCCTTGATGTCCTCCGGATCGTTGCTGAAGGCTACCACCATCGGTCCGAAGTCGGGAAGAACGAATGGGACGCGCAGGAGACGGCCAACGCCCCACAGGACCACAAATAGTATGGACAATCCGAGGAGAACGCCCAGAAGGGTATTATCGAACAGGTTTGTCCACATGGAAGAAAGCAATTCCCGAAACAGCCGGACAGAAGAAAGCCATATGTCGCTCATTTCGTCGTGTATGTCAATCATTCCAACACCTTTCCGTGATTGTTGCCATTTTCAACGAATCCACATGACTGGCATCCGTTATCGCGGAACGCGGGTGACGGGGAGGCGTGGCCGATAAGCCGTCCAAGTCCGATTCAAGGTCATTCCTCGAATCGGAAGACGGGCCATGTCACTGCGCATGGAATGCCTGGCATCCACGTCCAGTCGGAGGCGGGGGTTCGGCGCCTTGAGGTTCCCGGAGCTCAGGTAGAGAAGCCCGAGAACGGCCGAGAGCGAGAACAATGCGACCGCGGGCATCAGGCCCCGGTCCTCCAATATTGCGAACAATCCGTCGATCGATGTCATCGACGGCCTCCCACCATTATGACGATTGCGGCCATGAACCACAGTGCGAAGATGTAGACAAGCATCCGGCCGTCGCCATCGAGCCCCGCCCACATGGCCTCCAGTGTGTGTTCCAGGTCGGTGGCGCGGGCGAGCATCCACGACCGTAATTCGGGGATGCCGCAGAGAAGCCCCCATGCGATCATGAGCACGCCGAACGCAATGGACGCCGGACGTTTCCCGGCCAGCTTTCCCACGATCAGGAGGATTCCCGCCATCACGAACAGCAGTCCCATGCAGAGAATGATGAAGTTCAACGTCTCCACGGTCATATCCTTCATTTCATTCATCCTCCGCACATATCCGTCCCATCAGCAGGATCGAGAGCCTCAGCAGTTCCCTCTGCCTTCCCATGTCAGAACCTCCTCCTGCTCGGCTTCTTCCAGATCTCCTTGTATTCCGCCTCGCCCAGGAGCCGGTAGCTGAAGTCGGACCGGTGTGAGCCGCCTGTTATCTCATAGACGCGCAGCCCGCCCTCCCCGTCGGCCTCCACCGCGCCGGGAACGATGTCGCCGTTGGCGCGCTCGAACCTGCATAGGTTCAGATCCCCGTTGTCCCAATAGCCGGGTGCCGAATAAACCCCCATTCCAGTGACGTTGCGGACTGCAATGTTCAGCATCGTCGCCTTGCGGGCGTCATTCGCCTGCTCGACGTAATAGCCCTTCCTCATGCGTCGGAAGACCAGACATATGATCATCAAGAACACCGCAAGCACATCCAGTAGTACCAGCGGTCGGAATGCCGGATTCGACAGCAGCTCATTCACCGATGTGTTCATTTTTCTTTTCTCCGTTCCCCGCAGCCCCCGGCCGCGGTCCTTCAGCTAGTTCACGGGCCGGCGGGCCGTTATCGCCGGGCGCGGGCCGGCGGCGGACGCGGCCAGCGGACGGTCCAGTCCCCGTCCGACGCCCTTCCGGGAATGGGACGCCGCGCCGGCGGGACGCGCCCTGGATGCGGGGTGCGCGCATCCGACGGGACGGGCGTCATGGACAGGAAGGCCAGCAGGTCTAGCGGACGCAGAAGCGCCCGCATCCATCGATCGTCCATGTCGACCGTCCCGATCAGATGCCGAGGGGAAGGATGGTCGTCAACGCGGCACGCTGCTGGCCCTTCATCGGATTCAGTTTCATATGCCAGTTCTTGGCCTTGTTCTGCATGTCACGGTCGAACACGTCGAGTTCGGGCAGGCTGGGCGCGAACAGGGTGATGAATCCCTGATGGTCGGTGTCCGGCCAGTTGGCCTCCTGCTCCAGTTCACGCAGCCGCTGCTCCTTCTCCTCGCGGCGTTCGTCACGGCTTTTCTCACGCTGGTCCTGGAGTTTGCTGCGCTGGCGCATGCTGCTCTTGCGGTTGCGCAGTTCCGCCTCGGACTGTTCCATCGTCAAAGGCCGCCAGATATGGCAGAACGCCATCATGCGTCGTTCCGTGACCAGGTCGCGTATCCAACCGGCCTGCACGTCGAAGTCGGGCCACTGGTAGATCCAGAACGAACGTGCCACGCACGAGTCCAAGGTGATGTAGTCGTGCTCCTTGGCCTCCTCCACCCAGGTGACGGTCGGATCGTCCCTGTTGACCGGCGGACGGTCAGCCGCATGCTCCGGGTCCGCGACGGTACGGATCAGATACCGCAGGTCGTCCACGGAACACCAGTGGATCGTGTTCCGGCGGGCGCCGCAGTCCAGCAGGGACGGGGCGACGGTCATCCGGATCAGGTCGCCCATGGCGATGCCGACCGCGGCCCGTTCCGTCCGGTCCTTCCTGACGACGTGCGGCAGACGGTCCGCGTTCACGGACACGCTGATGTAATTCGAGTTCTGCAATGGGGTGAGGATGTCCGGAAGATGCCACAGGTTCGCAAGATCCTCACGCGCCCACTGCGGGGTCTTGTCCGATTCCAGGTATTCGGGTTCCGGGGGAGTGTGGACGGGAAGCACGAAGCTTGTCTCCTTCAATTCGACGAAACCGTCCGTTTCGGACAGTTCCTTGAGCATCGTGTTCAACGCCATCGCACGGCCGGCTTTCTGCCGGTCGGAGGAAAGAACCCATTCCTCCACGTTCGCGGTCAGTACGGCCGTGGCCTGCCGTTTGTCCGGATCCCACAGGTAGCAGGCTCCCTGGAACGGGGTGCCCACGACCTCCACGCCGTCGCCTTCGATTGTCTGGGCACGGTCCTCGACGTGCCCGGACAATCCCAGCACGCCCAACGGGCGGCCGGACGCGAGCGGCGAGTACGCCCAACGGTTCGTGCCGTCCTTCAGCCGGCCATGCCAATGCGTCCAGATCCATGTCCATGAGACGAGGCTCAACCCCTGGATTCGTGGGATGCCGTAGGCGAGGACGAGCGCGCCCAATATCATGATCGGCACGTTCAGGCCCGTGGCCGCTCCGGCCACGAGGATGGCGAGGCCGATGACGCAGACGATCAGCTGGGCCTTGTCGAGGCCGAGGACCACGCGTGTGGCGGACAGTCGGCTGAACGACGCGGAGGGGACCCTGCTCCGGCCGGTATTGGATTCGTTATCGGACATGGAAACCTCCATCGGATTATCGGTTGTCGGAAAAACAATGGAGGGAACCCGCCTGGGGTCGGGCCCAGGATGGCGGGTTCCCTCCGGTATTACGGCCACACGGCCGCGTGTCGATAACGGATGGCGTCAGCCGACGGTCGGACCGGACGGCGCGCCGCCGCCCTGATACGGGTTCGACCCACCGGATCCACCCATACCGCCCATGCCGCCGTCGCCGCCGCGACCGCCGGTGCCACCCTGACCGCCATCGGCGCCTCTGGCTCCTTGGCCACCGTCCGCGCCACGGCCGCCCTGGCCGCCATCCGCATGCGCGTCTCCGCCACGGCCGCCCGGGGCTCCCGGCACGGATGTGTTCGGTGCCGGGTTCGGAGCCGGCGCAACCGTCTGACCATCGGAAACCGACGAGGTCTGCGAGGATTCCCGGGCGTCGGGCAGGGACACATCCGGCGTGGGGTTCGGAGCGGGCGCGACCGTCGGAGTGGTGGACGACGAATCGCCATCGGATGATGGAGCGGAAGCGGCGTCCATGACCTGGCTGGAACCGGAATGGTCCATGCCATCCGATGCCACCGGCGGAACGGCGGCGGCATCGTCCGTGGACGCCGGTTTCGGAGTGCCGTAATCCTCGCTGTCTTTGACGGATCCCTTCGACGTGTCTTCGGAATCCTTGGGAAGCATGTCCTTGACACCGGAGGCGATCCCCGGGATCGACGATCCCACGGCGGCCGGATTGCCCTGAGCGGCTCCCAGCACGGCTCCCGCACCCGAATTCACGACCTTGCCAAGACCTCCGGTGGCGCCGCCGGTCGCGGTCTGCACGACGCTGGCGGTGACCTGCACCGCGGCCTTGATCGCGTTCGGACCGATCTTGCCGCCACGCTCCTGCATGTCGGCGGTCACGTTCTCGCCGATGAAGCTCACGGCAGGCATGATGAGCTTCGGACTGAAGCACGCCAGGATGATCGTGGCGATGCCCATCAGCGCGGGGAAGAACGATTCCGCGTAGTTCGGATTGCTCTTCGACACGAAGCAGATGCCGGAACCCACCATGATGACCAGGGCGCTCAACGGTGCGGACAGGAGCACGCCGACCACGGCCTGCGCCCATTTCGCCGCGGCGGGACGCGTGACCTTCCAACCGGTCATCATGACCGGCAGCGGCGCCACGCAGGCCAGCAGGATCAGGCTGATGTCGCGTGCGGCGAGCATGCCCGCCAGGGCGAGGACCGCGAGGAAAAGCACGAAGTCCACGACGCAGCGGATGATCAGATCGTATCCGCCGGTGGTCTTGACGATCGTGCCGATGAGGTTCGACACGATGCTGTCGCCGAACGGGTCGGATGTGCCGGCACCGTTCAACGGGACGGTGAGGATCTTGTGCGTGATCTGTCCGACGATGCCGTCCATGGTGATCATCACGCTGATGCACACCGCGGTCAACGGCCATGCGAGCACGGCCATCGCGAAGCTTTTGATCACGTCGGCGACGCTGCCTTTGGCCGCGGCCTGCAAGGCGCCGATGACGCATAACGCCATGTTCACGAATCCCATGATCCAGCCGATACGGTTCGCCGCGGTGATGGCGACGTTCCATTCGTCGTTGGACATGCTGCCCACCAGGCCGCTGAAGGCGCCCGTCAACAGTTGGGAGCACAGGTTGTCCAACGGTTTGAACAGCCAGTCGATAAGGTTCGCGAGGACGGTCTGGATGATGAGTGACATCTGGCCTCCTTCAAAAAAGGAAATGCCGTGGACGGGACTGGCCCGGCCACGGCGTGAATAGGGGTGTGTCAGGCGGGAGCCGTCAGAACAGCGCCTGCGTCGCGAAGAACTTCACGATCGCCATGGCGCTGCCCAGGATCATCGTCGCCAGGGCACACCAGATGAACACCGTGCCGGAATACTGCTGCATCGGACCGGAATGGATCACACGGCCGGCGATCCAGGCGATCGCCGCGCAGATCCACGCTCCGACGGCGATGTACAGGCTCAACGCTCACAGGCCGCCGACCATGTCGGACACCAACTGCATGAACGGGAAGAACGTGAAGTTCGGACTCACCTTCAGGTTCGAGATGTCACCGTTGTTCAGGCCGGTGGCGACGGACACGATTGTTGCCGCGGCGGGCGCCGCGAGATTGTGTAACATGATGCACACTCCTTTCAGAAGATTCCACGCGGCCGGACGGCCCGGCCACGCCGATAATCGGCAGGGGGATTATTTGCTTCCGGTCAACCATTTCCATAGGCCGGTCGCGCCGTCCTTGATGCCCTGGCCGGCCTTCTGGAAGATGTTGCCCTTGCCGTCACCGCCGGAGACCCAGTTCCAACCCTTCAAAGCGTCGTCGACGGCGCCTTTCACGGTGGTCTTGACCGTGTCGGAGATACCGGACACGATGTCGTCGCCCAACTGTTTGACCAGTCCGGTCAGACTGTCGTCGCCCTTGCCTCGACCGTCCTTCAGGTTGGTTTTCCCACTGCCGGACGCCTGCGTGTAGGAACGGTTCACGCCCAACCCGTTGGAGCCGAACACGTTGCAGCTCCAACCCCATCCGCTCACGGCGGCTCCGATCACGAACGGGACGAGCATGGCGGCGAGCAGGCGTTTCCAACTGAACGCGCGTTCCATCTGGTTGTTGGACACCAGTCCCGGGATGAGGCTGACGCAGCCGATGATGATCACGCCCACGCACAATACGAGCGCGACGGCGATCACGCCGCCGGCCATGTCTCGGACGCCGGACACATCCCAGGCCGGGTCGGGTTTCAAACCCTTCAACGCGTTGTCCGCGAGGTTCAATGCTTCCATTTCCGTTTCCTTCCATTCGAGGTCCATCAGTACCAGCCGGTCGCTTCGGAATGGGCCCAAGCGCCGCAAGGCGACTGGTAGCGTTGTTGGATGTAACCCAATCCCCATTTGACCTGCGTGGCCGCGTTCGTCTTCCAATCCTGTCCCGCGGACGCCATCTTGCTGCCGGGCAGTGATTGGGGGATGCCGTACGCGCCGGAGGACGGATTCGTCGCGTTCCACTGCCAACCGGATTCGCGTGTCCAGAGCTTGTCCAGACAGTCGAATTGGCTATCATCCCAACCGAAGTCCTTGAGTTTGCGTCGGGCCATCTTCTTCGCGTCCGCGGCCGATGCCTTGTCCCCGGACACGTCGGATGTGGAGTCGTCGCCCGTCACGCACTGTTCCGTGCCAGACGAGCCGGACGCGCCCATGCCCGTGAGCTTGTCGTTCGGCAGCACGTACGTGCCACCATTCCTGATCGGCATGGTCCGTGAATACACTTTGTAGCCGGCGCCCTTCTCACTGGTGGTGATGGTGCCCTTCGCGGTGTCCACGCTTTCGACGATGCCGACATGGCCGTACGTGGGATCCGAATCCTGCACGCCGGCGGGCCAGCTGATGATCGAACCCGCGACCGGCGCGTCCGTAGTGGTCTTGTATCCAGCGGCCGCGCCGGAACGCGCCCAATCCTGACCATTGCCCCAATACTGGCCGACATTCTTCCAGCCGAGCTTCTTCGCCCGCATGCACGTCCACCACGTGCACTGGCCGTACGCGTACGTCGCGCAGTAATTGTTCGGCCCCTGCTGCCCGTTGAACCAAGCCTCGGCGTCCTTCTCGCTCATGCCGACCACGTTCGTGGAACCGGTGCTGCCGGACACGGCCTGCGCGGAAGAAGCCGAGCCATCCGAATTCGTGACGTTCATCGAACCCTTGTACCGGTAGTAGGCCGTATACCCGGACGCGTACGAGGTGACGCTGATCTCGTCGCCGGTCTGGTCGCCGGCCTTCGGCCCGGTGACACCACCATTCTCGTCATGATGCGCGCCAACGAACCTGCCGTCGCCGATGTAGATCTCCGTGTGGCTGGAACTCCACACGACGTCGCCGGTCTGCAGGTCGGACACCTTGGCCCAATCATGCCGTTCAAACCCGGCCTTCTCCAAGGCCGCGCCCTCACTGGACGTGTTGAACGCGGACGAGCCGACATCCAATCCCGCGCGATGCAACGCGTAATAGACGAACGACGAACAATCGTAATCCGGATTGCCGTTACGATGCGTCTGACTGTAACCATGGGAGTCATCATCCGCGATGTTCTTCGCCCACGAGACCCACGACGTCGAACCGGACGCGTTCGCCACGCCGCACGTCGTGCCGTACTGGGCCTGGACCATGGCGACGAGGATGGTGCTGAGGCTCATGAGCATGACGAGCGGCACGATGACGATCATCGGCACGGCCAGACCGAACACGGTGGCGCCTTTCACCAGACCATGCCCGCCGTTCCCGGTCCTCTCCGCCATAGGCCCCTCCCATCATCGGCATGCTTATTGCAATCCATTCCACGCGGATACGGGAGGAACCGACGCCGATAATCAGAAAAAGCCAAGGAGAAGGACCACGCCGGGGGAGCGGATCATGACCATTGGGCTCCGCAAGGACAGACTAAAAAACGAACCAACGACAGGAAATATCAGGTGCGGAATAATTCCGCACCTGATATTTCCTGTCGTTGGGCTGGCGAATGATATGGAGGGAATAATTTCGTATACGGCAACCACCAGGGTCGGAGAGGGGCGTTCAGTGATCCCGCAGCCAGGTCGCGGCCCGTGGCGTTCCCGTTGCCGTCGTTCGTAGGCGACCGGGCGCAATCGTTGGATTGGGCGTTAGGCGGCGAACCCACAATGGAGAATATCTGTCTCTTATACACATCTGACGCTGCCGACGACT